>Ga0213860_10000790_pt1 | contig 12763 bp, 8 predicted proteins | sample PICome_3_FD_160118 | JGI IMG/M metagenome (GOLD analysis project Ga0213860, IMG submission 160118) | Coastal seawater microbial communities near Pivers Island, North Carolina, United States - PICO550 | ecosystem: Environmental > Aquatic > Marine > Coastal | place: USA: North Carolina | collected...
ATTTTGTTTAATCTTGTTTTAGCATAATTATACAACTGCATTCCATGTGCAGCAGATTGACAATACTCAACATTAGCAACTGCAGCATCAATTAAAACTTTTATATAGCTCATTTCTGCCAACAATGCTTGTTTGTCTGAATCAGGTTGACAAGCTTGTACTTCTAAATCACATAACACTTCATAATAAGTAGTTAGTAATCTAGTTACTCTTAGATGATTATATTCTACATAAACCTTAGAGTTTGGTGATACACTATATTTTACAATATAAATACCATCAGGAAGTTTTTCTTGACTAGTTCCACAGTTGTCTTTTTGTAATGCTAACGTGCATGCATTTAAACACATATCAAACTTATTATCAACTTTTATAAGTACAGGAACTGAGTAACCTGGTAATGTTATTAGTAATTCCTCACAATCTATTGCTAATTCTTTTGAGTATTGACTTGTATCTTTTATACACAAAAGATCACAATTTGAAACTGCTGGAATTTCTAAACTTAATATATGTTTGCTTGCCATTTCTTAGTACTTTATTACACTATATAGATAATATACAAAAAATTACAGACAATTTAAAATAAAAAGAGCAGGAGATTTCTCCCCTGCTCTAATTAAATTAAACGTTGTTATATATTACCAGTATATGTTACTATCTTGGAATACAACTTTGTTTCCGTTATCTGCAGCCCATGCTTCTAAAGCTTCCATGATTTTCTTAACTGCAGTTTGAGCAGCCGCATCACTACACTTAGCATAGATTTTATAAACATACTGGTCATTATCAAATACACCAGATGGATTATTAAATCTTGGCACAGAATGTTGTACATAATAAGCTCTATAAGTAGCTGATCTATCTACAGCTGCTAAAAGCTCATCAGACATTTCAATTTCTCTGATTCTTGCACTATCAGCATTTCCTTGGTTATAAGGACTCTGACGGTATCTTTCAGATAAAATCAATTCTCTGATAACTTCTTCACCTTTTGTTTGTTGCATAGAACCAGGAGTTCTAGAAGCAACACCACAGTCATTACATGGATTACCAGTTTCATCAAGCAATGAAGCAATGATTTCAACAGGCTCTGCATTGAAATGATCTCTAGTATCAAATGAACAGTTACCAAATACTGTATCTACATAAGCACCTACAAAATCAACACATGCTGAAATTTTAGTAGCTCCATTAGGATCTGTAGAAGCAACGTAAGTACCATCAACTATTTGTTCTACAGTGTATACTGCATCAGTAGAAACACCACCAGTAGTAGAAGTTACAGTAACACTACCAACAGTTAATCCAGCTGCACCAACAGTTAATGTAGCATCTTGAGATGCACCAGCATCAACAATAGTTACAACATCACCTTCTTGATAAGCAGCACCAGCCTGAGCAACATCATAAGTTGCAATAGGTCCTGTAGCACCACCACCAGATACAGTTAATACTTTAATTTTAGCTGCTTTAAAACCTGGACGGCTTGAAGCAGAAATAGCAGCACCATTTTTATCTACTGCAGTTGTATCATGAGTATCAACTGAATAACCAGCACCAGCAGCTAAAGTTAAACCAGACTCTAAAAGTCCGTCAACTGAACCTTCTGCTACAAAAGGTTTGATTAGTGGATCAGCTAAAGCCATCTGAGCCATAGTAGCTAAGATTAAAGCTGGATCAATATACTCTTGACCATCAACACAACATACATTTGCTGAATCAGCAATTGCATATGCATTGTGATTTAAAAATCTTAATGCAGGAGATCCCTTAACATCAAGTCTCATAAATTGTGTTTTACCACATGGAGCACAATCTGATCCTAAACATAGTTTAGCAGTAGCTTGTTTAGCTTCTAAACAGTTTGCAGCCCACAGTCTTGTAATATATCTAGGATTGATACCCTTAGATTTTACAGACTCTTTGTACCCACCGTGACCAGGATTGTTTCCAATTGTGTCTTTAGAATAGAATGAACCTTCAACTATATAAGCAAGTTCTCCAGCAGTAATGCCAGGTACGACACCACCACCAGCAACTGCTACAGTTTGCCAGTCAGCTCCATCTACTAAACCAATTTCTCCTGCGGCAAGTGCACTTGTTGAAGTTCCAGCTGCTAAATCAGCAGAAGCAACAACAAACGTCTTGTTAAATGCATTATTAAAATAAGCCATAATAAATAAATTTGTGTGAGGACCATTACCCTCACAGGTTAATAAATAAAGATTTTACCAGTTTACTCTGTTCGTAACTTTAGTGTTACTATAATAATATACAAAATAATTGTATTATATCATATATTAATTATTTCTTTCTGCAGCCTGTGTTCCTCTTTGTTGTTGATATGAATTTTCAATATCTCCAGCAATTAATGCTGCTGTGTCATCAAGTATAACTTCTACTAAATCATCCTTAAATTCACAGTTTACATTTATCACACTTACATTACCTGTATATGGATCAACACAATCAGGTATTTGTATAAGCACAGGCTTTCTATAATAAGTTAATACAGGGTTTACAATATTAAAATCTGTGTTTCTGTATATTCTTATTCTATTATCTAGCATAGTGCAAAATGTTTCACCCCATTCAAAATCCGGATTCTTTAGTGGATCTCTTAATAAAAGTGGAACATTTGCTTCTTCTGCTAAATATACTGTCATTGATCTTGGTTCAGGACAACATTCACTTGTTGCATCCGTGGTAACTCTCTTATACTCTAAATAAGAATCAATTGGAAAATTAGTTGCCTCAAAATAATTATCACTAACAGTTCCAGTTAAGGATAGTTCTATTAATAAAGGTTGAAGATCATCTATTCTCTTTTTAGATAGCTCATCTCCTTCTTTATACATATTACCTCCATGTAGATTTCTTCTACACCACTCTATTTGTGCTTTATTAAAAGCTTCAATAAATTGCCAACATTCTATATTATCATAGTCTTGACTATCTAGTTTATTTAGACGCTGTTTAATTTTAATTAAGAGTGTACTGTTTTCCATTATCTAATTTTTTAAGAGTTCCAATATGGTTCAATTTTATCTAACAATGATAAAAGTGTCTCTTCATTCTTAGGATCTTTTAAAAACTCTAAACATTCATCAGGTCTTTTACCTAGTCTTACACCACTATCAATTGGTTCAATCCAACCTCCTGCTTTTGTAACTAAAAATCTATAGTATAAACCATCTTTAATTAATGCTCTTATTTTTAATTCTTCCATATCTAATTTAGATACATCTAAGAATTGTTTAGCTGCTCTCTTTCTATTAGACTCAGCACCATTACCATTTATATATGTATCCATATTTTCATATAATACATCATTAGGTGTTGATTTAGTATATTGTACACTATCAGCATCACATACCTTAGATACATACAATAGTTTTGTTTGATTTGTATCAAACATATCAGTAAGAGCTGAAATAGCTCTGTTTCTTAATTTAGTTAATTCAGTTCTAGTTGTTAATGTTTCTTGAACTGTATCTAAATAAAATTTATGGCCAGATTGTGATGATCTAGCTTCTGCAAGTGATTTTGCTACAATAGAAAATCCTCCTGCTTTAATAGCATATAATTTAATTCTATCATATGGGTCTACATCTGCATCTAAAAACACAGGATCATTACCACATCTAATAGCTATTCTATCCCAAAACTTAGAGTTATCAGGCTTCATAACAGTTAGTTTATTCCAAAAGTCTTTATCTTCTGGATCAACTACATTAGCAGCTAACTCAGCTTCTAATTCAGAAACAACCTTTCTGATTTCTGCAATTTTAGCCTTCTTCTCTTTAGGAGGTAACATTTTTACTTCAGGAGCAAACTCATTTAATCCTGTAACATATCTCTTAACTCCATTCATTTCTAAACATGCAAGTGACTCTTCATGATATACTCCATCATGCATTGCCAATCCATATTTTTCTAATCCCATATTCTCCTTTGAAGGATTAAAATAAGGGCGTATAGCAATTGTGCTATTCTTTTTTGTTTGTTGATACTTTTCAACAATAGTGTAATCTTCCATTTTTGGTTTTTTTAAAAATTAATAATTGTTACTCACGTCAAAAGTGCAAATTTTGCACATTTTATTATTACTAATATTTCTAAAGCAAGGTTTTATCCTTGCTAAAGTTTTTGACTGTTAGTCAATAACAACTTTTAAAAGTCCTGCAGTATGATATATATCTCCTTTTTTAAGTCCTGCTGCTTTAGCAGCTGCATTATCTAAATAAGAATCTGAGTCAGCTACATCACGGATCCAGCTAATTACTTCATTTACATGTAGTAATCTTGCATTACCTGTTTCTGCTCTTGATACACCTTCATAAGCTGGGCTCTCAAACTGTTGCTTCAACTTGGTTAATTGTTTTGGTGCTCCCATGATTAGTATATTTTAAAAGGTTAAAAATAAAAAGGGAGGAGGTTTGACCCACCTCCCCTTTAATTACAATTCTTAGAATGATCCTCCCGTGATTGGGTTTCTCATTACAATTTTAAGAACTTTAGTTGGATCTTTAACCCATACAGCTGGCATGGTTTGAGTCATATATACTCTATACCCATTGAACTGACCAGTAGATGCAAACCCTTGAGTTCTTCCCATGTAGTCCATAGTACCATTTTGGTAGAACCACTTAAGTTGATTATCCCAAGAAAGTTTTAACAAGTGAATGTTATCATTTCCTTCATCAGTTACATCAAAGATAATAAAGCTAAATGAACTTAGAGGTCTACCGTCAATTAACGGATTCTCAATGTCATTAGTGTTTAAGTTATCAAATGCTGGATTCAATACAAACTTAACGTTAGCTAAGAATGGAATAGTAAAGCTTGTGTAAGCAAAACCATAATCTAAATCCATACCTGAACCAGAAACTGCTCCTATTTCAGATGCATTTTGTACTAAACCAGAACCATACACTTCATCAGCAATTGCTTTGTTGATTAATTGCATACCACCAATACCTGTTTGTACAACAAGTGATCTTTGTGGGTCTGGTCCTTTAAATTCAACTTTACCTTGGTAGAAGTTGTAAAGTTCAGATTTAAACATGTCAAGTGTAAATGAAGACTTGTTGTATACTCTCTTGAAAGAGTTATCTAACTGTGCCCATAAACCTACAGATAATCTAATATCATCTGGTCCATCTTGCTTAATTCTACCACCTTTACCCCACATTAGGTAAGTTTCAATATCCGTTGCAATTTTAGATAAGTGAGCTGCTTCCATATTTGTAATGAAAGTTCTTGTTAGAGTTCCATTTTCAAATGCTTCTCTAGCACCCGCTTTACCCATGTTTGCTACAAGTCCTTCAATACTTGGTACTGATGGATTGTTTGGATCTGTATTGAAGTTTCTCCAGATTTCAGTAACAGGTACAGTACCATCAGCGTTTAATCCACCTTTGATCATTAAATCTGCTCTTGAAGAAATTGAATAGTGTACGTGAGCTTCAGCTCCTCCTACATAGTTGTAGAATTCACGGAAACCAGAACCTGTTTCAATATCAGAGAATCTTTCACCGTACTCACCTCTTGCAGAACCTTTTCTGAAGAACTTAGTACCCTTAGCTAGATATTTATTATCTAACGAAGCTGAGTTGTTGTTGTTAACTAATTGAACAGTGTAAACAAAACCGTCACCAGCAGGGATAATATCATCCGCAGTGATGTACAATTCTAGTCCATTATACTTATCATAAGTAATAATGTCACCGTGTCCAAAAGTTCTTTTGTTGATCTTGATCTTAAAAGTAGTTCCATCAATACCTTTGCTAGCGTTAGCAGGCTCAATATCAGCTACAATGTAAGGAAGATCCTGTGCAATAGGAGTTTGCCACTTGTACTCACCTCTAGCGTTATCCACCATGATTGTGTTCTTTCCACCAAAAGAAGCCATTTGATATAAAGGCATTTCTACCTTCTGAGTCATAGCCCATAAATCAATTGGTCCCATATCCATAGGCTCAGGGTTACCAAGCATTTGGGTAAGGTGATAAGAATCAACATGTGAACTTGCTTTATAGCTTGTATCACGTAGGAAAATCCCATTATTTAAAACTGGAGTTGCCATAATTTGATTGTTTTTGATTAATAATTAATTTTCAGTTTATATATTTAATTTACTTAATTAAATTCGTTTAAATATGTTTGTAGGTCTTGGAATCTTTCTCTTAGAAGATTTTCTTGCACTTTCTTCTTCTGCTTTTGTAACACCTAATGAAGATCCACCAACATTAGCTTGTTCACTCTTAAGCTTCCTAACCGTTTTTTCAACACTCTTTTGAGCTCCCTTATCCATTATCTTTGCTTTGTAACCTTGTGGGTCTTGTAATAACCACAAAGCTTCTGAAATCAATGCATAATTAGGCTCAACAAATTGATATTTTTCTAATAAATGTCCTAATAGATTTGTATTTGTTCCACTAACAGAAGGATAGTTTGGTTGAACTAAACCATTATATAACATAGCTTGAGTCTTTCTATCAACTTTGATGTCACCTAGTTTACCTTCTTTTAATGTTTCATAGACATTTTTCATATATTGTTGTGATGCTTGTTCTTGTTGTTTCTTTTTAAGCTCTTGTTCTTTAAGCTTTTGTGCAACAACTTTTTCTTGCATCTTATCTAATTTTGGTTTAAACTTCATAGCTTGTGTTTCAAGCTTACCTAAGTCTTTCCAAATTTCAATCTCTTCTTGAATATCTTCTGCAGTTCCATATCCTGTTGCACTTAAATATTCAGTAATAATTCTTTCTTGGCCAGCTACTGATTTTGTATCAATAGTTTTAGTTTCTTCAACTTGACCCAAAGTAGTAAACAAACCTTTTAAATCTTTACCACCATCTGCTACATATTTTGCAGCAATTTGTAATTCTTGTGGTAAGCTCTGGAAAAATTGTTTTGGAGTTTCACTTCTTACTTGTCTAGCTTTTTCTTCTAGATTAGCTTCAATTAACTCTTCCCAGTCTTTAGCAGTATATTCTTCTAATGATTTATCATCATCAAATGGTACAATCTTATCATCTTTAATAAGTTTACCAAATACATCAGAGATACCACTAATTGTTTTTCTACCTCTCTTTTCTTTTTTCTCTTCTTCCTCAACTTCAGCTTCTTGAGAGCTTGGATCTAATGATTCAAAAATATCATCTACATCTGCTTCTACTTTAGTTTCAGTTTCTTTTACTTCTGTTTCATTTTCAGGGGTATTTGTTACCTCTGTTTCATTTTCAGTATTTTCTTCTTTAGCTTCAACCTTTGCATTTAGATCATCTTTATCATCTAAATCTGGATCAGCAAAAGACATATCTGCTTTTTTGTTTAAACCAGAAAAAATACTCTTTGGTTTTGCAGTGGTATCTTGAATCATATCAGCGCCACTTGGTGCAGCGTTGAATATTTCATCTAAATTTACCTCTACTTGTTCTACGTTACTATTCACAGTTTGTGTTTCAGTTGCCATAATTATGTTGGTTTTAATAATTAATACTCTTTACATTAATAATATACAGAAACTTTTCTATATTATTATCAACATAAACTTAAAAAATTTCACTAATTCTAAAAATAAATTGCAGTATATAGCTAACGCTTATTTATCATCTTTACTTTTTGGAGAATCATACTTATTTTTGTTCTCTTTAGCAATTTGAAGTTTAGTGTCTGCTATTTGTTTTGAGGCTGCTATTTTTTCTCTTTCTACTTGAAGTCTGCTTTGTTCCATAATAGACTTAGATGCATTTTCTTCACGCTTCATGTTCATCTGTTCTCTATACTGGGTAGTTTCTCTAATATCTTTCATAGCATCTTGATAATCAGATACTTGATTTTGATTTATATCTACCATAGATCCATAACCAGCTGATCTTATTTCTGCTAACAACACATCATTCTCTCTATCTTTTTGATTTTCTGCCATCTCAACTTGTAACTTCTGCTGCTCTTCTTGAGCTTTTGCTTGAAGTTGTTGCTCTTGCATTTGACGTTGTTGTTGCATTTCTTGTTCTCTCATTTTCTGCTGTCTGATTTCTGAATCTTTCAATATATCAGATACTTCAGCAATAGAGTCAGCTTTAACAATATTACCTAATTCATAAATACTTGCTCCTGTTGTGTTATTTGTAAGAGCCATTTGTTTAAGATTTTCTAGTATAGCTCTATGATTAGTTTTAGTAGTTGCAAATACATTAAAATCTCTAAGTAATAGTTCAGTACCATTAATAGCAAAATTGACCTTCTCAGCCTCTGTGGATATGTATTGTAGTCTTAAACTTGGATTTGAACTATAATAATATTGAGCTAGGTCAGTTCTCATTTGATGTACTCTTGGCATTAAGTGATCAGAATGCTGAACAAAGTACATTTCAGTTTGTGCATAAGATTGTTGCATTGCTTGTACTACACCAGTTGCAGTTTGTGCAGATACAGCTCCACCTAAACGTTGTGGGTTTATTCCAATTGCATCAAAACATTGCTGTTTAAAATAATTTGCTAATTGAATTCTTGACATCAATCTATTAGTTTGCTCCATGTTTAGAGTCTGGTAGTGATTGAAGTTGGTGGCATTCTCAGTATTAGTAATTGAAGTATCTAAAGGTAACATTTGGAAATCTTTCATTGCTACCCATGCTTTAGCATAATTATTTTTACCCCAGTCTTCTCCCATTGAGTGACGTGGTAAAGCATTTTGATCAAACATGATTACTGTTCCTAATTCATCTATCAGAATGTCTGCAATTTGGTTGTTAACCATATTGTACCCAACTTGATATGCTTTCATTAAATCAACTAATGAAGTAGATCTTGTGTTTCTATCAGAAAAAACTCTACCTTCTACAGGTAGTTTACAACCATATAAACTATTATCTCCTTTAAATTGGAATGGTAACCTTCCTGGTTTTTTTCTGTTAATACCTAAATATATTGGGTTTATGTTATCACCCATAGTAGATTGCCACATTGCTGGTAAATTTGGACCAATTTTAACCCCACCCCATACTTCATTAATCCAGATCCAATCTATATGTTCTCCTTGTAAAAGATTTTCTTTTGTTTTACTTTTAAAAATAGAAGTGTCATATACTGCTTTCTTAGTAATTTTAAATGTTTCATCTACAATCTCTTGTATGATTTCTCCATCATCTTCTACTTTTGTTAAATGACCTACTCTACGCTGTGTCTTCCAATAAATGGTTGATACCCTCATTAGGTTACCTTCACCCCACATTGAAACATCTTCATTCTCATCAAGAATTTGACTTAATATATCTCCACCTCTTGCTGGATCATTCCAGTAATTAGATGTAAACTGTCTGTATGGTAAACCTGGCATGTTTGTATTCCATTCATGAGATCTTGTAGCATCATAATATGCACCATCATTTTGGTATCCATTAACTTGATACTGTGCTGATCTTGCCGGATAAATCTTTTGTAGAGACTTTAATTGTTTCTCATCCATCAAATAACCATATTTATCTACTACATCAGATACAGTCATTAGATCAATCTTACCACAATAATTTGAATCAGCAATATATCTTTGATCTGGAGATTTTTGATAAAAAGTTAATACAGGATTCCATAGCTCTACATCATAGTCATCTTCCAGCATACGGAAATGCCAAAATTCTCTATCTGCAATAAGCATATCTCTAAACCCTCTTTCTTCAAGTTCTTGCATTTTAAATCTTTCTTCATCAACTGCAAGTTGGTGGGATGCCCACTCTTCTACCATACTTCTATAAGACTTACTAAAAAAGTCTTCTATCTCTGGTAATGATTTTAAAGCTTCTGGGTTAAGTTGTTGTTGTGCTTCTTCTGATCCTGGGTCCATACCCATTTCTATCATCTTACGTACTAAGTTTGCTTCTGCATCAGCCAATAAAGATTCTTCTATTTGAATCTTTTTTTGTTCAAGCATTTCATTATAGGATGCATCATCAACAGCTCTAAATTGTACTTTAGAATATCTTTTAGCAAATTCACCAGTAAGTACATTTATAACATTAGGTACAATAGGATAAAATTTAAGTTCTAATGCTGAATCATTTTCAGTAGTTAAAACATCCATTAAATCTTTATACTCATTGTCAGGCTCAACTATATAATCTGATTTATCAATTACTCCTTTTGCAAGTTTATAATTTTTAAGTAACCTTCTAGAGTTTACACGTAAAAACTCTATACCTTGTAATTCTAACCAATCTAAATTCCATGCTGACCAGTCATCTGTTTTTTTCTTATACGGTAAAAACTGAACAGGCTGTGTTAAACTAGAAAACGTAGGGCCACTTTCAGCTCTTGCCCCGTTTTTCATTTGCATTGCATTTAATACTTTCATCTATTTAATGTTTTTAAAGCCTGATCTTCTTATTCTCTGGTTAGATTGCTTTTTATTACTACCTATATTCCTAAACGGACTATACTTTAATTTACTTATTTTTTGTGAATTTACCAAGGAATTATCCTCTGATTCACGTCTTTTTGAGTAACCTCTGTTAGATTGCTGTATTTTTACAAAGGCAATTAATGCTCCAAATGTTACAAGTCTATCCACGTTTAGACCAGGATAATATGCAAGCATTTCTTTTAAAAGCATTGGATCAGGTATTCTTTCTACACCTAAAGTTTGGTTCATTACATTACCATTGTCATCTAATTCTTCATCAATTACTTCTCTTAAAAACTCAATAGCATAAGAGATTAAATGACTTTTAAATAAAGTACCTGTGTTCTTCCAACCATATTCTTGATATACAGTTCTGTTTGAACCAAGATCTTTTAAAAATAATATCTGTTGTTTTGGTACTAAGTATCTTTGTTTTTTTCTTGCAATCATATGTTGTATAAACAAGGATATGTTGTTCTCAACAATAGTCCAAGCATTATACCATTCAATGATCATTTCTAATCTTTCATGGGTTTTATTTATATCATCAAATCTACCACACCATGCTGCTACTATTTTATCTTTTTCAATAAACTGTTCTACATCACCACCTGGTAGTTCTCTTGTAACTTCTATAGCATTTTTATAAACATAAATACTACACAATGAATCTGATGTTGTAGTTTTACCTTCTGATACAGGGTCAATAGAAGCATAGTACGCACCAAACTCTGGTCTTTTACTTGCAGGTCTTTCCCATACAACAATAGATCCTGTCTTATCTGTTTGTTTTTTATTTACTGGAAATTCAGATATAGGTAACTTCTTAGTTCTTTTTGCAACAATACCGGATTGATCTCTATCTAATTCAATATATTCATAGGCATATTCTTTTTCTTCAATCTTTTTAAGTTGTTTACTTAATATACCCTGTGGAAATATTGATTCTTTTCTATATGCAAATGCTTCAGCAATATTTAAAGGTTTCTGAGATATTCTTAATTGGTATTGTTCACCACTTAATTCACTCTTCCATCTTTTTCTTTCTATCTTAATTGCTTCTATAGCTTCTTTAATTTGAGAGTTACCATATTTATCAATATAAGGAGGCATAGACCACTGTTCTGGAATAAATAACCCTGCCATGCCAATAGTGCCATCAGCATCCATTAGATTAGTTTCTACGGCATATATGTCATTAGCACCAGGATTTAAAATCATTTCCTTAAGTGGGTTACATTGTTCAAGATCACCCACTGATCCTGCAGCTATAAACATACCTGTAGTTACCATACCAGAAGACATTGCTGGACGCAAGTACTCATAAGTCTGCATCATATTTTTAGCAATACCAGCCTCTTCATGAAAAAAGTAAGTACATGGACCACCAACACCTGTTGTTGCATTCTTTTCAAAAGATGCACCTTGTATTTTAGACTTAAGACCTCTTGAAGTTTTTCTATTATTTACTTTTACTTCAATCTGCTGTTGCCAAAGTAATACTTTCTCTGGGTTACTTGGTCTATACCAAGCAGTGTGTTCATTTAAAAAAGTTTTATATTCTTCTAAAAACTTCCATGATCCTTTATCATTAATATAATCTTTTAGTGATGCACCTATCTTACATATAGAACCTTCTTCAAACCAATACTGGTTTATAATCTTACCCATATGAAAATATGAAGAAGCAATCTGTCTTTTTTTAAGAATGGCTGAGTGTTGGTTATTTAATTCTGCAAGTATTTCATATAAAGCCATATGATACTGTGCATCACGCACTTTTGCAAAACCATAATGTTTTTCTTCTTTATCAAAGATTGGTAAAAAATTTAACCACATATAGTAGTCTCTAGTCAAATACCATTCTTTACCCTGATCTTTGTATATAACACCCTGCCTGCATTTGTTTTTTTGATCTTCCCAATATGCAGTAAAGTCTTTAGATCTAAATGGTGCATTACAATAAAAGCCCTGCTCATTAAATGTACGGGCTTCCTTGTTGAATTTTAAAGCAACTTCTGTAAAATCATACTGACCTGGTTCTTTAAAAATACTTTCTAAATATTCTCTAAAATCAAGATCAGATTCAAATTCAGTAGTTCCCCATTCTCCCTTTTCATATGTTGGGATTATCCTACTCATATCTTATAATAGCAAATACATCCCCAGCTTGGAGAAGCAAATGCTCTACGCCTTCATGTTTCATAGGTGTAGGCATAGCATGCTCAGCATACTGAACTTCATCTCCTACTTTAATTTCTTCTACCTCAGCTCCAACACCTACTACAGTTCCTTTAAACTCTTTCTTTTGAGCTACTTCTGGAATAATTATTCCTGATTTAGTTTTAGTTT
>Ga0213860_10000791_pt1 | contig 12751 bp, 21 predicted proteins | sample PICome_3_FD_160118 | JGI IMG/M metagenome (GOLD analysis project Ga0213860, IMG submission 160118) | Coastal seawater microbial communities near Pivers Island, North Carolina, United States - PICO550 | ecosystem: Environmental > Aquatic > Marine > Coastal | place: USA: North Carolina...
CTACATCCGCAAAAAAACCTAGTTAAGGTTGAATGATATAATGGTCCTATCAATTTCACTGCGTTGCACAACCGACTCATGATTAATTTGTGCAGGGAAAATGATAAGGTCACCCTCCTTAACATTAGGTTGGAAAGTTGCTAGGTCACCATCCACAGTGTAAATGGGACAATAGAACTTAGTTGACTCATGGACAGCAGCGTTGAAGTCTGCATAAAAAACAGCAGACCAACCCTTCATACCATGATTGTGTAGACTGTGATACTCATATTGTTTCTGGATTTGAAACCAGATACGAGTGATTTCATCAATCGGTTTTTCTGAGAATCCTTGTTTAAGGACTTCAGCACTCATCATCTGTAGATAGGGGGCAACCAAATCTAAGAACGGTTGAAACTCTGAGTAATCGGTTTTCTCAAAGTAACTAGAGTGCATCGTGTCACCCTCGTTACATTCCAGCACATTAGGATGAGTGGTGTGCAGACCATTCAGGATAGATTCCTTGTGGTCCTCCCACTCCTCTACATGATATTGATAATGTGGAATGTGAAACATGAGTAACTCCAGGCTCGCCACCTATTTTAGTTCAGATGCAAAATAGGAAATCAACCACACGGAAGGGGATTTACCAGAGTGTCTTTAACTGGAACACACAAACCAAGCGGCAACATCCACCCGCACCAGGGCGCTTTTTAAGTCATCCCGAGACTGGACCAGCAGTTGATTCTGCTTAGCTCCACCAGGGCGAGTTTAATGTCCACCCGAGACACAGGGGTCGTGTAGACCATCCCGACCAGGGCGAGTTTAGGAGTCTTCCCGAGACTTCTTATAGTTACCGAAGTCGATAATGTCTTCGCCCAATGAACCAGGCAAATCGACTGGTCCTGCAGCGAAAGTGATATCGTCCATGGCATCTAGATCACCACCAACGCGATCTTTCTTAGCATTGTCTAGGTAGTCAGAACTCAAACTGAAATTGTATTCAACTCCAGCATCGGTGTGAAACGAATTGATATCGATATTACCAGTAGAGTTACTAACATACGGAGGATAATCATCATCCGTCCAGAATTCTGCTGGATCACCAACAGAAGGTAGTTCTTTTAAAACATCTCTGAGAGATGCATACACATCAAAGAGTGTGCTGAGATGCTTATCGGATTTCGCATCCAGTGCATGAAGAAGTGCTTGACGCACTTCCTCTACTGCAGTCTCAATATGTGTACGAGGATTGGAACAACTCATGATACAACGTCTCTAATATAACAGGGAACGCCAGCAGGATCCAACCACTTAGTGTATTCTGGATCCTCTAGGCAAACATCGAGTTGCATCTGGTTGTCAAGATAGTACATATCTTGATAGCGTTGAGCATACTCGTTGTATTTTTGGATACGCAGGTCAGGCATACCGTTGATCTCTAGGGTGCCACATTGCACATAGCGATATGGATACCGTTCAAGAATGACCTCTGATTTCATGAAGCATCATCGTGATTGTTGTACACATTATACCATGTATCATCACCGATGTCATTACATGCTTGTTCCAGTTGTGTAGCTGGCACAGCAACGACTCCACTACCATCTGGTTGTCTGATCAAGAACTCTTCACCATTTTCAATACGATCCATGTAAGTGTCAAAGTTCTTTTCAAACTCTTGGACGGTTACTTCTTTCATGTTAGGCAACAGATGTTATGTTCTTGCATATATTTGATTGATTCTTGACACCCACCTAGTTTGATGTCATCAAGAACTACTTGAGGAAATGTAGAGTTTTCCCCAAACTCTTGATAGAATTCTTCTCGTGTGAAGTCTCTATCAAGTTCGTAAACGATGTACTTTAGTTCAGACAAGTCCATGACTTGTTTGATTTGAGTACAATATTTACATCCTTCTCTAGTGTAGATGGTGAACATCATGCCTTTTCCAGGAGAAGCATAGTTTCATCATAGTCTTTCTGGAAAATTTCCAGACCAGCATCTGTCAAGACATGAGTATACATCTTGTCAAAGACTTTGGTTGGCATGGTGACAATGTGTGCTCCGTTAAAGAAGGCACGAGACACCTTATACACATCACGCAGAGAAGCAGCAAGGACCTGTGTCTCTACACCTTGCACCTGATAGATGCTGGTGATAGAACGAACTAGTTCTAGACCACTGATGCTATTGTCATCATATCTACCGATGAATGGAGAGACATATGTAGCACCTGCTTTTGCTGCAAGGATTGCCTGTGCAGCACTGAAGATGAGTGTTACATTTGTCCTGATGCCTTGATTGGATAGAGCATCACAGACTTGAAGACCGTCCACGGTACAAGGCAGTTTGATTGTAGCAACATCTCTGAACTCACTGTGAAGTTTCACTGCTTGCTCATACATCTCACCAACAGAACCGACAACCTCCATGCTGATGTCAAGGATACCGATTTCACGGAACTCTTTATAAACATCAATAGGATCTTTGCCACTCTTTCTGATAAGAGATGGGTTAGTAGTGACTCCATCAATGAGTCCTGATGCGAATCGTTGTGCTACTGCATCAACTTCTGCTGTGTCTAGAAAAATTTTCATTTATGTATGTTGGTAATTGTACCAATCGGGACTACAGGATTTGAACCTGTGACCTCTCGCTCCCAAAGCGAGCGTTCTACCAAACTGAACTAAGTCCCGATGTCTTCCTTCCAAAGGAATCGTTCTTCCAAATTATAATGCAACTTGTAGTGTTCTGTCAACACATAATATCCAATGATATTGACATTATCACACTCGTAACCGTATCCTTTCACTTTCTCACATACACCATCAATGTTAAAGCATTTATCTGTGTGAAGGTAGGAGAGATAGTGGTCGTCCAGATTAATCATTAGCGTTCCTCAAAATCAAGTTTACGAACTTTGCGTTTGCGTCGTTCCTCTTGGTATTTTAGGTCATGATCTGTCAGGATTCCGTTATATTTAATAGTTTGTTCATGATTTGTTAGAACAACTTCATTGAGGTCAACTGCCCCAACATGATCATCCTGAACACACATCTGGTTAGGACAACCACAGAACTGTGCTTTGCTAGTGCTTGTCAGTTCTTTGTTGCATAGTTTGCATCTTGCGGATAACATTGTACAGCATTTAACCTCTATGAAGTGATGGGTGAAGAGGGGATCGAACCCCCGACCGCCTCGGTGTAAACGAGATGCTCTACCGCTGAGCTATTCACCCTGAGTGTCGGTGAGAGGACTTGAACCTCCACGCCATAAAGACAATAGAACCTAAATCTATCGCGTCTACCGATTCCGCCACACCGACAAGGCGTCTCAGGTAGGACTCGAACCTACGACCGACTGCTTAGAAGGCAGTTGCTCTAATCCACTGAGCTACTGAGACAATAGTATTAAGAGTAATATGCTTGGTAGTATTTCACAATGCCACTAGTAGAGATGTTGCCTTGTGATACCCAGTCATGAGCACATTCGTAAATGGACTTCTGACTGTGGACAGGGGCACCACCCTGTGTTTGGTGCCCGAACTTTGCTAGTAGAACTTTGAGTGCTTGCTCTCTCGCTTGCAATCTCTGTTCACTGTAGCGCCAGTCTTCTGTCATGTTAAAATAGTTGGTTGAATCCATTCCCAGAAGTCCACCCACCTGGAGAGGTTTGGTATTGCTCAGATCCGCCACCTAATTCAGGGATTGGATTGAGTTGAGTGGTGGTCTTACCGTTCTTGGTTGCCATATTATACAGCACTTCGTGGATGTTGTCTACCTCTTTGGTCGAAGCGGTAAACATTTTCTCTGCCACTGCTCTACTGTTCGCAACTCTAAGTGCTCGCTGCTTTTCAGAGAGGATCGCTGGACCGAACCAAGGATCATCTTCTAGGTAGTCAGGTGCTTTGTAAGTCATGATTGCCAGTAGTAGTGAAAGAAGTTTCCTTTCGTGTCACACATCGGATCTTCCGATGCTACACGGTATTGTAGCATACTCTGTCCTTTGAAGTCTGTACGATCTCCAATGATGTCATATGCTCTGAGCATTGCGTTGTTGTCCTTGAGTCTATCAACGACAGACTGCTTAGCAACTGGTCTCCACTTAGTAAAACCTTCGTACTGACCAGGAGAGTATACCACATCCGCAACGCTGTTGGGATATTTAGGTGAGCGCACACGGTTCAGAACTGATACTGCCACACAGTATTCATCCATAGTATTTGGTGCTGCCTCAACCTGCACTGTCCGTGCCAAGTGATCGTAATCAGCTGGCGTCAGTGCCAGTAACATTTCCAAAATCAAAATAATCTTTCCTGTAATAACGACCAAGGATATTGGAATTATAGTATGCTGGTGTACCATCTGTCAATGCTTCCACCAACACATTGTTCACAAAAAGTTGACGAGTCTCCTCGTAATTTACTTTTCCAGCAGTAGGGTGGACTGAGAGTATCTCTCGCTTAAAGGCAGTCTTCCCGAACCGCTTAAGATCTTCCTTAAGCTCTGGACAACTACCGTAGTAGATGCGCCAGTTACTTTCACTTGTAACTCGCCTTGGTCTTTTACCGTCCACCTTAGATCTAGGCTTTCGTTTTTGCCAAAAGTATTTTCTACCGATGTATTGTCTGCCGTTTTGAAGATTAGTGATGCGGTAGACAAAACCGTACATACCGTCAATATTCTCAGATAGAAAAGGGGATCCTTTATAATGCCAGGGGTTTTCATAATCAACCACTGTCCCATGAATAACTGTAGGTATTTATAGGGGCACCAGAGTCGATCCTGGGTCTGAGATAGGAGTCAAATCAAATGCGATAGTGATCCTAGGTTCTTCAAATTTATGTTTGGTTGTCTCGTGTGGAACATTATTAGGGAACAGTGTTAACTTCCCTGGTACATTATGACTCTGGTATCTCTCACCATTGTGTAGTTGATTGATTGGATTGAGATATATGGTAGCAGAATCATTACATGCTACAGTGAAATGTCCACCAAGATATGTGTGTGGGTGTGTAGAATGAATGTGAGGCATGATCTTATGACCCTTCCTCATAATGTTTACCCAGCATCTAATGTATAGACGCTTGTCATACTTGTAGAAACTACCAAACAATTCCTTGCCATATTGTTTATGAGTTCTCCTGATTGCTCTACGAAGTTTAGGTAACTCAGAGCATTCATCCTCATACTGAAAGACATTGTAATTTCTATGTCTATTTGTTGTACTCTTCGTTGGCAATCCAGTTTCACCAGCATCAGACTCTGGCAAAGAAAGAATCTCTTCCTCCTTTGCCAAGAAAAACTCTGCAATTTTTGTAGTGTCTATAGTATCACCATGATATGTTTCATAGATCAAATACTTATAGTCAGGTGCGTATGGAGTTTGTGGTGGATCACTCTCAAATAATATAGTATTTGGTTTCATCTAATCCCACGGATCTGGTATTTGAATTTCATTGCTTGGAGGAACCATGCGTCTGTCAGACACTTGGGACCGTGGAGGAGCACTTGGACCTGCTTCTCTGGTAGAGTCGGGTCCTGGAGTGCTCTCTTCCTCCACTCTGGTAACTCTGTCATAGTTTAAAATTAGCGAAAGTATCTTTCTTAACATCTTGCTTGATGCTCCCGATTAGATAGGACTCAACCTCAGTCTCCTGTGGTGCCACCTGCATACCCTTAGAGGACAACCAGTGTGCTGTCCAAGGTAGTGGGTTGTTGCTGATAGGAGTGTCAAAGATTGCCTTGAGTCCCATAGACTTCAGACGACGATTAGCAGTCCACTCAACATAACTAGCGAGCAACTTATCATTGAGACCAATGATCGATCCATCCTTAAACAGATACTGTGCCCATGCTTTCTCTTCCTCAACACACTGCTTGAACATCTCATAGACATTCTCTTCTTCTTCCTTGGCAATCTCTGCCATCTCAGGATCATCACCATCACGCCACTTGTTCAGAATGTTCTGAGTGATAGTCATGTGTAATGATTCATCTCTGGCGATCAGTCCGATGATCTTAGCAGATCCTTCCAAGAGTTTAAGTTCGCCAAAGGCGAAAGAACATGCAAACGATACATAGAATCGAATCCCTTCAAGGATGTAGACATTTGCAACCGCTCTGTATAGTTTCCTCTTGAGTTCACGAAGTTCCCATTGTGCATTGGGAACCTCTTCGAGGTAGTGTTGCCACTGTCTACCTGCACCCCATTCGGATGCTGCTTGTAAGAATTCGTCATAGGCATGTGTTACTGTTTGTGCTCGTGATAAAATTTTCTCATCTTCTAAGATGTGATCAAACACCTCAGAAGGATCTGCATATACATTCTTAATGATATGCGTGTAAGAACGACTGTGGACCATCTCCATGGTCTGCCAGATGTTCATAGCACCTTCAAGTTCAGGTAGTGAGCAGTATGGTGTAAAAGCCATACCAGGACCACGCCCTTGTACAGAGTCAAGAAGAATCTGGTACTTGAGGTTGCTCGTGAAGATGTGTTTCTGTGCATCATTTAGAAGTGGGTAATCAGCACGATCCTTCTGGAGAGATACCTCTTCAGGTCTCCAGAAGTATCCAAGTTGCTGCTGCGTTAGTTTATCAAACACAGGATACTTAAACTTGTCGTAGCGTTGGACTCCAAGGGGAGGTCCAAAGAACATCTTTTGCTTCGTGGTATCCACTACATCAGTATTGAATACCGTCATGCCTTTTACACTAGTTTGCATTGACTCACCACTGGTTCTAAATTTTGCAACTGTCACAATCTTCTGCCTCCGTTGTAAAGATATCGTCTAACAAATTCTTAAGTTGTTCTTTATCCTCCTCTGGTTCTTGATCTGATTTAATGTCGTAGGTGTTTTGATAATAAGAAGTCTTCCACCCTAATTTATAAGTGGTCAGGAAGTCCTGTGCCATGACGGATACTGGGACTTCGTGGTCGGGATATTTCTCTGGATTGTAACTCCAGTTTCCACTGATTGCTTGGTCAAAGAATTTTTGCATACAAGCCACAACATTGATGTAACCAGTGTTGTCAGGCATATCCCAGAGCAAAGTATAATTGGGTCGCAGTCTACTATACGACGGAACAATCTGTTTGAGTGGTCCCTTTTTGCTTTTTTTAACGGACAGATACCCTCTAGGTGGTTCGATTCCATTTGTTGCGTTTGACACAACGGAACTGCTCTCTGATGGCATCTGAGCAGACAGTGTTGAGTGCCTAAGACCGTGGGTGGTGATAGATTCTCTAAGAGTTTCCCAATCATAGTTCAAATTGTTAGGTACTAGTTCGTCTAAATCTTTCTTATAGGTATCAATAGGTAGGATACCATCAGAATACTTTGTGCGATCAAAGTATTGACATGCACCTTTCTCTTTAGCAATTTCGTTACTGGACTTGAGAAGATAGTATTGGAATGCTTCTGTCAAATCATGAACAAGTTTCCAGGCACCAGCATCGCTGTACTTGAAACCATTCTTTGCTAGGTAATGTGCAAGACCAATGAAACCAATACCAAGTGAACGACGAGCAAGTGTGCTCACTCGTGCTGCTTCAACTGGGTACTCTTGGTAGTCGATGAGTTCTTCCAGACCTCTAACCGAAAGGTCACATAGATCCTGAAGTTCATCAAGATTTTTGAGCTTACCCACGTTAATGGCAGAGAGAATACACAACGCAATTTCTCCATCGCCATCAATATGTTGAATAGGATCTGTAGGCAGAGTGATCTCCTGACACAGATTACTCATGTTCACTTTGTCTTTGAATGACGAGTGAGTGTTGCAGTGATCAAGGTTCATCAGGTAGATGCGACCAGTCTCTGCTCTCTCCTTCAGCAAATTCAGAATAAGTTCCTGAGCTTTGATAGTCTTTTTGTTAATGTGTCCCTGAGATTCATAAAACTGATACAGATCATCAAAAGCATCAGTCCCAAAAGCATCGTACAGACCTGGGACATCGTGAGGACTGAATAGGGTGATGTCTCCATCTGTAATGAATCGCTCGTAGAAGAGCTTTGTGAATTGAATTGAGTAGTCGAGTTTTCTGACACGGTTGTCCTCGGTTCCTTTATTATTTTTGAGGACTAGGATGTCTTCGATTTCTTGGTGCCAGATGGGGAAGTGGACAGTTGCTGATCCACCTCTAATGCCATTTTGAGTGCAACATCTGACAGTTGCTTCAAACTTTTTGAGGAACGGTACAACACCTGTGTGTTGAACTTCTCCGCCTCTGATTTTAGCGTTGATGCCACGGATTCTGCCTGCGTTGATGCCGATGCCAGCCCTCTGTGCAACATATTTCCCGATAGCCATATCAGAACTAAAGATGCTATCGAGGGTGTCATCAACATCAACAAGAACACAGCTAGCAAATTGTCGAAGTGGAGTTCGCACCCCTGCCATGATAGGTGTGGGGATGTTGATTTTGTGTCTGCTGATTGCGTCGTAGTATCGTCTGACATAATCGAGTCTCGTCTCCTTTGGGTAATTCTGGAAGAGAGTTACAGCGATCATGATATACATGTACTGAGGTGTCTCATACACCTCTCCACTGCTGCGATCCTGAACCAAATATTTGTCTGCTACCTGGCGTAGACCAGCATAAGTAAACAGATAGTCACGGTCGTGATCGACCATTGCGTCGATCTGATCCCACTCCTCTGCACTATACTTATCTAGGATATCTCCATCGTATACACACTTTGAAATACACTCCACAGCGTGTGCGTGGACAGGTGGATGACCTGTGACCCACCCAACACCAAACACCTGCTTCTTGAGTCCATACAGGAGCAATCTAGCAGCAACGAATTGATAGTTTGGTGCTTCCAAACTGATCAGGTCACTAGCAGAACGAACAAGAATCTCTTGAATTTCTTCTGTGCTGATACCATCATAGAATTGAATGCCAGAATTCATTTCTACCTGGGATGCACTCACTGCACTACCAAGACCGTCACATGCCTCAGCAGTTACCTTGTGGATTTTCTCTAGGTTGAGTGGTTCCACAGAACCATTTCTCTTACGAACTTTCGTACCGTGACCGTTGCTCATACTTTTTTCCAATCGTTCAGTTTAAGGGTTGCTTCTAATCCCTGGTAAGCATTACAGTCTACCAGAGATTGTACATCATGTCCAGCAAGATGCATGTCATTGATGTCTTTCTCTTTAATTTTAGATGGCCAGATGACTACTTTATCTCCTCTGTCAATGACTTTGGAGATTCTGTTGACGATTTCTCTGTTGCGTGGTTCATTATCAAAAACCCAAATATAATTGCTCCAACCAAGCGTCCTAACATCAGCGTCGGACCCAGCCATAGCAACCGAGTTTTCCAAGAAGGTCGAGTCAAATGGTCCCTCTACAATATGAATTGGTCTATTATTGTTTACTTTATCCAGTCCAAAGATCTTGGGTTGTTCCTCGTCAAGCATGATCGTAATGTATCTGAGTTTCGCCTTGGGCGCTAACGATCTACCTTGATAACCGAATAGGTTGCCTTCTCTGTCTTTGAATGGGATGATGATGCGTTCGCTATCTTGTTTGAGATTGTCAAAGACTTTCTTTTTTTCATTTGTCCAAGCTTTAAACTTGGGACAATAGTAAAAATAACCTAGGTCTTTGATGCCTCTCTGTTCGAGATAGACTCGCGCTGGGTGAGAAATATTTAGGTCAGAAATTTTCTGTAAATCAGTATCGCGCTTTACAAATTTCGGTTCCTTAAACTCAAATTTAGGATTGGGTATCGTGGTTCCTTTGCCAGTCCTACCGTTCTTAAATTTCTCCATGACATATCGATCATGTAGATGAGTATCCTGATCTTTCAAAAAGTTACTGAATGTTCTGCCAACACCACAATTGTGGCATTTGTACACAAAATCATTCTTAACTTTAAAAAGATATCCTCTCGCTTTGTTCTTTCTCTTCTGAGAATCACCACAGTATGGACACCTGAAATTGTACAGGTCTGCCTTCTTGCGTGTGAATAGAACTAATCGAGAGGATACTAATTGAATATACTCAGTGTCGATATACGACATGCACTACATAGACCGTACTATGTCACCCATTGTAGTCGCATTCGTTGATGGTGTCAAGGTCTTGATAAACGCTTGACCTGGAGCAGATACCAGAAAAGATATAACAGTCAACGCTCCTGCTATTGACCACATCTTCTTCTCAATCGCACCAAGTCTGTCGTTGACTAGAAGGATGTCTCTCTCGCATCCTTTCTTGATGTCACCAGTTGTTTGATGAAGATCTTTATGAAGATGATCTATTTTTGAAAACAAAATATCATCAGTCTTCTCTTGCTGCTCCAGCTTTTCTGCGTGGACTGCCAAGAGTTGACCCATTTTAATTGAGTTATCTTGAAGTGATATTACTACAGTCTCTAGTCTCTCTAGAATTGCTGTATTAATTTCTGATTCTGGCATCTCTCATCTACTATACATTTCTGATAGCAAAGTCAAGAGCAGATTGATATGTCGTAGCATCTTTGTTCAGCATGTACTGGAACTGTTGCTTGTGAGTATCATCTAACTGTGCATAACAAGCAGCAATACGCTTTGCTGAAAAGTTGTCTAGGTTCTGTTGGGAACCATCACCGAACTGAATCTTTGCGAAGTTAGTCTCGCCACTAGGATTGAGTTCGCTGGTTGCTACATCAAGTGCAACCTGTACTACATCTTGGTTTTCCATAATTTTTTCACCTTTCATTTCTACAGAGTTGTTCAATTTTTTTAATTTAGATGTCTGAGTCGATGCCTTCTTTTTGAAGTCAGACAGGCGTGCCTTCATTAGCACATCCATCTCTTTAGTTTTATTCACCATCTTCTTCTTAGCGTCATCACGCTTCTTCTGAAGATCTTTAGAGCGGTTCAGTTTTTTCATCTGACCGATCTGTTTCTGTGCTCTCTCAGTTTCAGTAGGAGCACCTTCAGTGATGTTAGTATCTAGTTCCTCTTTCATTTTTCTGCGTTGTATTCTGGAGAGCAATTGTCTCGCACCTTTGGTACGACCATCGACGCTATCTTGATTGGCTTTCTTATAGCGACGAGCAGATCTTGGATTAACAAACACAAAAGCAGGTGGGAGTGCTAGACCACCACCATCTCCTGCTACCATTTCATCAACCTTTTTCATATTAGATCTAGCTCTTTGAGACAAAAATCATCGATATCATTATTTAGTGATTCAGGCAGTCTATTTAAGAACAGCATGAATGACTTAATGACTGGCCAGTATGCCACCTCTATCTTGTAGAACAGCAATGGTGTTGCTGCATCACCAAATACATTATACAACAATATGATATGATTTAAAATCAAATGTTTACGAAGCTCCCCCGTAGTTTCATATCTACGAAGGAGCCTCTTAATATACTTGAAGCGTTTTAGATCCTCTTCAAAATCACCGTAAGTAACTGACTGAGGATTGTGATAGTGTTTAATGGCAAAGATAATCCAGTTCTGTGGATTCAATTCATTTAGGTTCATTCATTTATTAGTCAACGAATGTCAAAGTAGCGACAGAAGAAATTACTTCGTCTGCACCCATGCTGTTGTTAACTCTGACTCTGTACTGATCACCATTGTTAGCAGCAAGTTGACCTGTGAGTGCGAGAGAAGCAGAAGTTGCGTTAGCAACATTGACGAAGTTGAGACCTGCGTCTGTAGACTTCTGCCATTGATAAGTAAGAGTTACACCTGAACCTGTAGTAGTAGCGGCAACTGTGAATGTTGCTGCACCGCTGCTAGTATCCTGATCAGCAGGTTGAGTACCGATAGTGATTGCTGTTGCTACATCTCCTGCAATAGCATCATCACTCTGAGTCTCGTTAGCATTGAGATCTGCATTAGCAAGAGTTACTAGATGCTCTGCCTTATGGCGAGTGGCACCTGAGCTATCTGTGTATGTGAAATAAGACCACCATCCAGGTGCATTTAGTCCACGCTTCTTATTTGATTCGAGTGCTGCTTCCGTCTCGTCGATGAAAACAACAGTTTTAGATTGACTTGATGCAGCGATGCCTCTGCCAGCCTTAGTGACGTTGGCATTGCTGTCAGTTCTACCGTATAGAGACATTGATACGCTCCAAGTTATACTGTGACTACGATTATTTATAAAGAAGGGGGACTAGCGTCCCCCGTCTAATATTATTCAGCCGCTTCTTCTTCGCGTGCCTGAATTGCTTTAGTGACGACCTCTAGTAGTTGATCGTCCATGTCTGTCTTGGTTAACTTAACTGCCTTACCTAGAATTAGTAGGCATACTTCAACTAGTTTTTCACCTAGTTCTTCGTTGTCTGGAACTTTTGCAACAGCATCAGAAATTACTTTCGACGCAAGTGGGAGTAGAAATGCGAGCATGATTTGACCTCATTATGAGCTCAATTATTTATCGGACTTCTTCTTCTCAGGTAAACCTTTATGTTTTGTCGCAGCAAAATCCTTGACATCCTTCTTCTTCATGGTGGAAGCAACTTTGGCAACCTCAGGCGACGACGCTCCCTCGCCTTTCTGAGCCGCTCTAACCATTCCCATAAATCTCTGTTGCGATTTTGATTTCGCTCGTTCGGTGATTGGGTCGAACCCTCTGCCATCAACAACTTTTGACCAGGGTGCGTATAAAGGTCCTTCATAGTTCATAGATTCTTTTTTCATAGGACGGTAAGAAGCATCCGATCCAGATGGTGGACCATCTTTTACGGTAGGCATCACTTCAACTGTTTTAGTTTTCTTTTTGCCTTTGCGTTCCTTCTTATC
>Ga0213860_10000793_pt1 | contig 12731 bp, 31 predicted proteins | sample PICome_3_FD_160118 | JGI IMG/M metagenome (GOLD analysis project Ga0213860, IMG submission 160118) | Coastal seawater microbial communities near Pivers Island, North Carolina, United States - PICO550 | ecosystem: Environmental > Aquatic > Marine > Coastal | place: USA: North Carolina...
TAATAATCTTATATATATTATATTATATATATAATAACTAATATACTATAGGGGGTGTACCTCAGGTAAACCTTGGGTGTACCTCAGGTACATGGGGGTTTACCTCAGGTAAGCTTACCTCAGGTACACCTTTTCATGCTATACTGGAGTAGTAAACAAGAGGTCACCTCATGATCACTTATCGCGTTGTCCTACGTAAGTCCATAAGTGAGACAAGGCAAACAATCATCCAGTTGCCACCAATCAAATACCTGTCTTCGAAGCACAGAGCATTTGCTTACGCTAAGGAACTTTTTCACCTGGGCATTGACACCTACGTTGATCGGAAGAATCAGCGCAGTGGTGACTGGGACCAGATCGGTGGATACATGGGTTCAACAGCACCCAAGTTCTACAAGACCAATGAGCTGTTGAATTCACTCCTTTGATGACAGAAGGGTTGCGGGTCGGGTCAAAGGCGATACCTTTGGCCTGTCCACGACAATTCAATGCCAAAGCAACCGAGAAAGAACATCAGGTCATACAAGCCACGCAAAGGAGCGTATGCACGCTTCCTCAAGAATCAAGTTGACTCAGAAGGTAAGCAGGTGCTTCGAGACTCGATCCAGAGGGAACTGGAGAAGGACCAGCAACTGAACAATGCTGAAGAGGTATGGGATCCGAAGCCTCTAACTGCTTACGAAAGAGCAATGCAAAGATGGCATCAAGATCATAAGAACAATAATGATAATGACTTTGATGGTTGCGCCTGATGATTTACAAGTTCTGTCGTAATTCAAATCGAGGCGTTGTCAAAGCCTTTCAAAGGCAAGGAGAACGCAAGATGAAAGACAAGCAACCATTTCACATGGCGACATGCATTGACCCTGAAGTATTCAAGGTCATGTTTTTATTTGCCAAGATGCGTAAGGTTGCGGATGAACATGAAATGGGATTCTGCGGTTATCTGATAACAGATACAAACGGAATTATCGTTTCCAATATTAAAGGGGGCTAACGCCCCCCTTTTTTTTATAGATTGCAAGTATTAGTTACTGATGGATCATGTGTCGCTAAATGGTGCAGAAGGCTCAACATATCATGTGCTGATAGATCACCACTCTTAGACCATTTCAAGGCTGTTGGAGGGGCTTGTAGAGGCCCCTCAGCCTTCACCAGGTTCAACTTGCATTGTTTTCGTAAGTTGGTCATCAGTCTCCTGGTGGTGTAGACGAATGATATCGAGTGTGGAAACGAAAACAACCCTTCTTAAGAAAGTCGTTCGTCAAGAAATTTGTTACGAAAGGCAAGCTCCAATTTAGTCAGTCTGGGCTCTGGATCATCCAATGTTTGAAGCGCTTTTGCTTTTGCTGCGGCGATAATTTCCAGGTAATTACTGCCTCTACCATCAGGGCGTATTCTTGGCACTCAGCCCCCTGCTGCAAATGTAAACAGCAGGAGAACTGAGATCAGCATCGCTGGACTCAGCAATAGGGCCATCAGCCCTAAATCATGCAATGTCATTCGTGAACTTGAGCTCTTGGTGTTGTGTCTTGAGCCGTGTTACACGACGAGCATCGAAGCTACGCCATGCAGGCTTGCGGTGATTCTGCTTATTTTGCGTCTCTCTGACACGGAAGATGTTGACATCAGAACAAGCATTACCTGTGCCCTTGATTTCATTGATATCGCGTGGATTGAACACCATGCTGCGAGGTGTTCCGTCCTTCTTCAAGAAGTCGACAGAGACGAATGTTGAGCCAGCCTGTTCGATGGCTTCACGGATGATTTCGTGGCGTTCCATGGGATAATCCCTTTAGGTCATCCCAATAATAACACATTTTCCTGTGTGTCAATCCCGTTGACGCCAATCTGCAGGTTTATCGTCGTGAAACCATTCAACAATTTGGTCTACATTGTCAAATCCGTTACGATGTCGTTGCGGATCAGGGTCACCAAGATCCATTTGGTTCAGAAAGTCATCCATCGAACCTTCCTGCATGTCAGGGTTAGTTTGACGACGACGTGCCTTGCGCAACATCTCTCCTGCGGATCTATTGGCTTTGGCGAGCTTGTCTGCCCAGATCATGTCGTCTAACTGTACTTCTTCGTTATTTGCTATTCTGTTACAAATATACTCAAGACGCAGGCGATATTTCGATGACAGCATAATAATGCTAGGGCTCACATAGGATACGAATAAATAAAAAAAAAGAGGGCCTGAGCCCTCTTGTATCCCACTAAGTTTAAGTTTAGCGCTTGCCGATGACCATTGCATCAGCAACACGCCAAGAGACTTCAGCAACATACTCTTCAATTGTCATTTCATGGTCATTTGCATGACGCTGAAAATCACGAGAAAAATAATGTTCCATCACTGCCTTGAGAGCAATACCAGCAAACCTTTCACGGAGCTCGTCGTTCTGCTGCTCAGCGACCCAATCTTCGAGTTGGTCTCGATATGCCATGTTATCAATCCTCATCGGACGCCTCGAAAATTTTAGAAGCCGCCTCGATGTACGAACGAAGTTTGCTTTCAGCCTGGTTAATAATTTCATATCTGTAGTCGTCGAAAGACTGTCCGACGTAAGTAAATTGTGACACCTTGAAAGTTGGCATAGAGATTTGCATGGTCACCTCTACGATGTCACCTGTACGTGTTTTGTCAATAGAGATCGTCATGGGATGCCAATAATCACTTCAGTTTAACGGGTTCAATTGGACACCCTTTGAAATCTTGAATTTCATCGATAGCTAACACAAACATGCATGTGAAACCTAAACAAAATGCAAACAACATCTGAGGGAAGTTGTAATTGCACTCATGTGCTGTTGGATCTTCTGGATCATTGTGTGGATGCCAGCTCATTCTGCTTTCTTCTCCAATATGCAATCTAAATATGCCCTATAAAAATTATCGCGCAACATCTCTAGGTCTGCCTGCTGTTGGGCGTCACCACCTGCCCAGCGCTTGTGCTTGTCAACTAAAGCTTCGTAGATGTATTTGACTGCCTGGCCGTCCATCTCAAAAGTGAAACTGTAGTTTTCTAAGTTCATTTGAGTGACGCAAGAACTAGGATCCCTCGTTACGATATGGTTTCATTCGATACCATTGCGTAGCAATGAACTTTTGCCCTGAAACAGGTGGCAAGGCTTCGTGGGATGTCCAGTAGTTTTCCTTGCCATCAGGCCAAAGGTTGTTCCAAATCAGTGCGCTGCCAGCGACAGGTTTGAATTGCAATTTAATTTGCGGGAACAGAGTATGTCCGCCCTCCTCTACATCGTTCAAGTAAACCATAAAGGTCCAGGTCCTTTGGTTTTCACCATGCGCGAAAATCTCGAAATTGGGTGAACGACGGTCGAAGAAGTCAGTATGCTCTTTAAAATATTCGCCAACTTCATATTTAACACCCTGCAAAGGTTCTGAGTATTCTTCTGGAATACCCATAGTTTCTGTTATTCTTCTTTGCAGCTCGATATAGTCACGATTATGTGGATTGAAATTGAAGTAGTATGTCGAGCTCGTCCTAAAATCAGACTCTTTGGTACTTCCTTGCGTGGTAATAGTCGACGGAAATGCGTGCTTGTCAATAAGATCTTTGACCTGCAGCCTCAGATCGTCGTCCAACCAGTTTTTAATATAATATAAATCAAAATTCTCAACGTCAAGCTTATATTGCTCAAGGTTCTTGTTCAGTGTCGTCTCGGCTAAGTACATGGTCGGTGAAAGACAATGTCGGCAGAGGAATGGATTCATCATTCCACTCTTCTTTAAATATAACGGTCGACTTGGATTCTTGCTTTACGGTTTCTAAGTAAGCTTCAATCGCACCATCGATTTCTTTTTCTATTTTATAGTCGATGTATGCCTCTTCTATCCATACCAAAAGACCCAGTAGCAACCAATCGAGCCAAATTATATTGGTCTTGAGTTTTCTGTAGATATTTTTAAAATCATTGAGACGTAAATGTTTCACCTGCGGAATGCTAATACATATGCATACTTCCAATGGCTAAAAGGGGCCTTTACAGCAATATCGCTGCAAAAAGACGCAGAATTGCAGCACAAAAAGCTCGTGGAGAAACTCCAGAGCGTATGAGAAAGCCTGGCTCCAAAGGAGCTCCGACTGCAAAAGCTTTCCGTCAAGCCGCTAAGACTGCAAAAAAGCGCAAGAAATAATTAAATATTTATTTAGAAGATTAGCGTCTTTCTTTTCAACCTGTAAAGGAAGACTTAAAGAGAACATCTGGCCCATCGGTGACGCCAAGATTCTAAAACGAGATCGTTTAAGAAAAAAACTCAAAGACATCTGGTAAGAACAATGGCACGCAAAAAAGCACCGAAAGGCTATCACTACATGCCGGACGGAAAACTCATGAAGGATTCAGCACACAAAGCAAAAGGCAAAGGTTATGGCAGCAAAAAAGGATCCAAGACTGGCAAGAGCGGGCGTTAGTGGTTACAACAAACCCAAACGCACTCCAAATCATCCAACTAAAAGCCACATTGTCGTGGCTAAGGATGGAGATCGAGTAAAGACTATCCGCTTCGGTCAGCAAGGTGCCAAGACCAAGCCGCCGAGATCAGGTGAGAGCGCTGCAGACAAAGCAAAACGCAAATCATTTAAAGCGAGACACGCCAAAAATATTGCAAAAGGAAAGATGAGTGCAGCATACTGGGCTAATCGCGAGAAATGGTGATGAGCCAATTATATGTCATAGTTTTAGGGGTATGGGGTCTGGCATCTGTTGGACTTTTACTCACTAAACTACTCAATATCTAAATGATCTAGGACAATACTTGTCTTTCGATCAATAGCATCAGCAATATACCTTTGCAGGTTAGTGTTCAAAGCATTTACTGCTTTATTGAGCCTGATGTACTGTAAGGTTGTGAGCGTTACTGAAACCTCTTCCCCACCGTAAAAAGTTTCTGGGATAAACTGTGGCCTGTTGTCATATATCCACTTATCAACCTCTTTCTTTACATACCAATTTGATTTGTAGGCAGATTTGCCGTAAACAGATGGTGCAGGGAACGTTTTGTTTGACACCATTTTTCTAAGCGAATCTCGAGAAAGAAATGTTTTCTCTAAAACCTGCTCATGACTGTACATATTCTCTATGTCAAAATCAAGTTCAGTCTCAGTCGACATAGTCCTCGCAATCAGAATGGAATTTGGGGTAATTGATGCAATGTTCAGCCAAATCTTGTGGCAATGGTTGGTCTTTGACAACTGCTGCAGCAAAGTCAATCATAGTGACAAAAACGATGCCAGAGAAGAAGTAAAGCCAAAGTTCTTTAGCTTTGTTGTTCATCTTTATACTTTGGAAAACCCACAGGGATTGGAACGATCTGACAAGATTTTAGGAAGTCCTTCTCGAGAATCGCGAAGGACCTGCTTGCTTGGTCAAACTTTGTGAACGCTATTGCTTGCCGAGGATCGTCTACGTACTTGTCTACGTCTGACAGATAGCCTTGCGGACATTTCAGGACGTAGCGGTCGTTGTAAATCATCGTGTCTTGGAGCAGATGTAATTGACAGTCCGAGAAAACTCTCAAGACTCGAACGCACGTTAACGTCTGGTTTTTTCTGAAGCAATAGGCTCACGCCTTCTTTTACAGTTTCCAGACAAACGTCAGCATCGTGTAAATATTCCTGCCAAGTGTTCTCCATTCCATCATTATAAAAAGCCAGTTTTTTGGCTAATTCTTCACGCAGTAGATGGGTCATCGACTAACTTCTCAAGTTTTGCTTTCATTTGCTCTAACAGCATAGCGTCGACTTCTTGCATCGTCAACTTGATTGCTATATCGGCCATAGCATACATGTCTGCTGGGCAAACTTTATTTTCAAAATGTTCGTTATTTTCTTTCAAATATTGCCACATGTAGCGTGCTACACGTTCTCGTAATGGAGGCATCTCATAAAATGATTCTCCAGTATAGTTCCTTAAATTATTTCCACAAATCTTCTTGAAAAGCATCTAACTCAAAACGATATTTTGAATTGACATGATTATCCTTGTGAATAAACGCCATTTTTGTGTACTTGCTGTTGAATTGCACTCTAGGCCCATCTGGGTCGCAAGCGCCAAGTAGAACGCATCCTTGCTGCTTGTCCCAATAAAGTCTGATTTGCGGAAGCCAGTCATCTTCTGCCAATGTTGCCAAAATAGTATTGACATGCTCTCTGGTTCTGGCTGACGGATCGCCGTTGCCATCTATTACGTAACCGATGTGCAGGACAACTTTCTGCACATCTTCGATGTTTTGATAAATACGACACATTTCTTGGTCATTTATGTAAAAATGATGAACTTTATCGTCAAAAGCGACAGTTGTTACCATCTTGTACTCGCTGTAGGTGGCTACAAACGACTGCTCGGTAGTCAAAGCTTTTCTGACGACATCGACAGTGTGCTCAGCACGATACTTAAAGCTCTTTTTTGTTGAAAGCATGGGATAGTCCCGTAAGGTCAAGCATGAGTATAGCACTTGACCGTTTTGCCGTCAACCCAAGCGGCAAACTAAAACGTCCATGCAGTTTTTTTATGGTATAAATTCATGAAAGATGACTCTGATTATGACAAGGGTTTCGGTTTAAAAGAAGTTGTACATTTATCCGTTCTTGGTTGGTCAGCAACAATATTGACAGCAGGTTATTTGAACATTATAAAGGCCGATCCAACTTTTGTAGCCAGCATTTTTACTGGATGTTTGGCAAATTATGGTATCAGTCGCACTGATAACAGTAAGAAAAAAGAAGAACCAAAAGGTTCTAAAGAAAAAAATTCTGACCCCACTACCAAAGCATAGAATCATGAAAAGATGGCTAGTTCTTGCAGGATTGCTGATCGCTGGTCCAGCACAAGCGAACACCTATCCCAACTTTACGCAGGGGTCAATGACCTCGACGACGACTACAGAAACAACTGTAACGGAGAACATCGAAATCGAGAAGATGGGTGGCGACTATTCGTCACATTCTGGCATCAACGTAACTGCGTCAGGAAGCATCGGGGCCGAAGCAACGACCTACGAAATCACAACACCAGGGGAGAACTTCTCGATAGAAATCGTCACCAGAAACGCTGGTGTAGTCGAAACACAGACTATCACGCGAACCTTAGATATCACCTCTACAACAAATTCCTTGTCGGTGTTCTCTCAGTAGTTGCATTATCTGCACCAGTTAATGCTAACGAAGGCCAAACAGTTATTGCTAATCCACAGGCCACAAGTAGTGGCCAAGTTAGTAATCAAGCGGTGCAAATAAATCAAGGTGGATATTCTAAACAAGGATTTTCTCAAGGACATTTTTGTAATTCAAGTACGTTAACTGTCAGTCCTTTCTTTTTAGGGAATGACACACACCCGAACTACGTAAGAAGTCAGAATTATGGTTTGCAATTGACCATGAGTTTTCCGCTTGACGGCGGAATGGTGGAAGCCTGTAAAGCGCTTGCGCATAAACGTTTAGAAAAGGAGAGGCTTGATTATATGTTAATTAGGGCTTTGAAATGTGCTGAATTGTTAAACTTAGGCTACATGATACACCCTAATTCACCTTATGCAGTCGTCTGTAGTGACGTTGTGCCAATCGCTCGCGAGCCCAAGTTGGAACCTCCTTCTTCCGTAATTTCTGCACCCGTTTCACAACCTGCTTCAGAGCAGGTTTTAGAACAGATGCAAGGCGCTTCATAGCCCATGTTGCGGACAACGTAGCAGCAACCGATGCCGTAGCTGTAGCACCAGCGGCAACCATAATTTCTGGTTTAGGTACAGGGACTGTAAGACCCCAAAGGTCAACTTGATTTATACCTTCTATTTCCAATGTTTCTTCGTCTTTCGTATTTTGCTCTGGGATTTGTATCGGGAGTGGCGGTAAGCTCTGGGTTTCTTCTTTCGACGATTTTGAGGAACCCCCTTGATCATCTCCCAACTCCCCCGGAGTTACCTGAGAAGGCTTTACCTTTCCAGGTACATACATAGGTTTTATATACGGCATCTGTGCTTCTGGCATTTCCAGTATTGGTACTGGAATAGGCATTGCATCAGGTATCCGAAATGACGGGATAACTGGAGGCTCAACCACGACTTTAAAATTGTCTAGTTAAGTCTTCCGCATAAAAAAACCCTCCCAGTTGGGAGGGCCATTTTCAAGTGTTGATCAGAGCTTGTGCTTCAGACCGGCTTTGATGGCGTAGGACACGTCATCGAAAGAGCCAATTGACACTTCACCATACAGGTCAGTCTTTTCTGCAACTGCAGCACTGACACCGGTTTTTGCGGTGAAGCCCCAATCACCATCGGTCCCATCGCTCGTGACCGCTGGGCCACCCTGGATGTAAAAGCTACCCTTTTCGTAGCCTACGTGACCCTCTAGAATCGAGCCGTCAAACGTAGCCTCCGTCCAACCACTGTTGAATTCCGGGTTAACGTAGAACCCATCGGCCTTTGCGTTACCAGCAAAACCGACAATCAGACCAAGGGCCGCGCCAGCAGCAAAAAAACGCTTAAGCATGTTAGGAAAGAAAGCAAAACAGGCTTCCGAAGCCTAGGCTTAATAACCTAAGAATCTATAAAGTTTTTATAAAGAATCAGCAGGTTCAGGCGTGTTGCCTTCAGCTACCCACTCAAGGTACTCCTGGTAATCGCGGTTGGCGGTATCAATCGGAATGCTCAGCCAAGTGTTGGTATTTACAACACCGATCAGGTTGCCTTCGTCGTCATTCATAAGTCTATACATGATCAAACCTCCGCATCTGCTGAATACTTGAAAGCATAATAAAGGCCAGTAGTTAGACCTGAACCACCATATACATAGTAAAAACCGTTGAATCTTGCCGTAGTACCAACAAAGCCCGAACCGACATCAACGGAAGTATTATTATAAAGTGCTACACTACCCGCTGTCTCACTAACAGGTGAATATATTGTGGCCGATGGGTTTGCACGCATTGGTTGTGTGAAAGACACTGAGGCTGCAATCCTTGAACTGTTTATAGCTTGGCCTATAAAAAATTGACTAGAGGGCTTGCCATCACGAGAGTCAATATAGTACCGCTGACACCTAGCAAGCTCATCGCCGAAGCTTCTGTGCTCGAAGGAGGTCGCCTTTTCTCCGACCTCTACTTGAACTCCAGAAAGTTGCCAGGTTGCAGAAGCATTTGTAGCCATACCGTTTTGAGTATGACCGTAAGCCCAAGCAGTGGTAACAAAATCTATCCAGCTCGTAGAATCTGTACTTGTCCAATCGCTACCTGCAATAAGGACCCAACTTACTCTGAACCCTTCTGAAGTATCGTTGTTAATGCCACCACCAGCAGTATCACCATCAAAAGTAAGTTCTACATACTCCCAATCAGTTGTAGTGATTGTATATGTTTTTGAAATAGTCCTTGAGGTGGCGTTAATCTTGTACAAATTTACCACATAAGTACCTGGCTGTGAGGTCTTTACATAAAAAGAAACCGTCACCTTTTTTGCACCAGCAGTACCGTTTTGCAGCATCTGCACATCTTGACCTTCAAAAAGATACGAAAAATAAAGAATGTCGTCAGCGTCTACAGCAGATTCTGTTGTGCCAGTCGTGACTTTTAAAGATTTAGCGAACCCACTAGGAGCGTCAGAATCTTGAGTAACGGTGCAATCATAAGAGTCTAAATTTGCATGGATATTTCTCCACCTGTCAAGAGTGTAAGGCGAAGTAATGGCATCATCGTGAGCAATGTTAACAGTACCCCTTTGAGATACTTGCATCGCACCGTTGATGTTAAGTCGGCGTCCAGTCAACGCACCGGCAGTCGGCATTTGTTGGCCATCTACAGTGACATGACCAGAACTATCTACCGAAATACCACCATTACTTGTTGATTCATTTTTTATGTTTGAAACACGAATCGTACTCACAATTAAACCTCCGGTCTTGGATATTTTTCCTTGATTGCTTTGCAGTGGTTGTAAAAATCTGCAAACTTGATCTTGAGGTCTTCGTCTGCGTCAATAGCGTGCCAAAGCATATCGAGTTGTGAGCCGATTGATTCGTAGGCCATGCGGCGGTCGCACTGATAAGGTAGTTCCATAATTATGCAATAGCTGTAATTTGAAGAGTTGGTTTTACGTTTTGTGGATTACCAGTGCCCTCCCAATGATAAACACGGTGTAATTGCATGGCGTAATAAGCGCTATAATCTCGTGCTTGTACTTTTAAAGTTTTACTGCTAGTCCAAGTGCCAATCTTACCGTTAGCAATGTCTTCAGTAGTGTTATTAAGGCTCAAAGGTACACGAATAACATGGATGCCATCATAATACATATAAACTGTCGATCTCGCGCAGGTAACTTCTGTACTGTCCAAAAAGAACTTAAAGTGACCTAATGGTGCACCAGTTGCACCATATCCTACATACACATGAAAATTATAGATAACTGTATTAGTTCCACTAGGTGGAGTATAAGTGAACGAACTACCAGTCACATCTACAAAAGAAAGTCCTGGAGTCTGACTTGTAGTAACATTTGGCACTGTGTAGGTGCCACTACCAACAGTTACAGAACGCCCGTTGCAAATAGTTGAAATTTGCTCAATAACCTGTCCAGGCTTAGTAGGTACGGGGCCGAACTCCAACGTCCCAGGAGTGCTGCCATTTTTCAAAACATCATCAGCACTGCCGACACCTGTAGGCAGGATCAACGTTTTGTCAGTACCAGTAGGACTGGTATCTGCAGGCGCTTCTAAACTAACACTTCCGTCCGTGCTTCCTTTTAGTTTAATGCTCATCAGCCTAATGCAGTTTTGATCTCAGCAGTAGTTGTTGCTGCCTCGATTTCATCCTGCATCGTTGCATATTTAGTACGGATGGCAGCACGAGCAGTCTCAGCGGCAGTTGCGTCTGCGCCAGGAATCTGCTTCATAATCACTTCATCATGAGGCTTAAACTCCTCTGCGCGAGCAGCACGACGACGCTCATGTGCGATTACTTTAGATTTAGGCAGATCCTCAGCAACAGTTGCACCAGATTTAACCCAAGCATTACGGAAGGTGCGGTCCGAAGGAATTACTTCGTCGTCGACGATTTCGTAATCAGTCAGTCCAAGCTTGGCAGGAAGCTCGTTAATCGGCACCTCACCACTAGGGTGAACAACAGAAACGCCGCCGTCAGAGTTGGTAAAGATAATTTTACTCATAGTACCGCAACTGCAAAGCAGATTCAGTCATTTATGCACCATAGGTTGCCTTTAAAGGTGCCAACTAGTTAAGAAGCAAAAACAGCAACACTTGCATGTGTGCAGCCAGAGAAGCTTGCGCCAGTGTAATAACGGTTCGTAATTTGTACAGCCGATGTGGTATAAGTATTACCTTCGTCAAAGCCTAGAACTCTTTGATCGCCATTAGCTGAAAGCTTAGTGTGCCCCAATGTTGTTACAGCATAGTTGGCATCTGCCATGGCTGTAGTGAAATTAATTGTATAGTCACCCGATGCATTTTCAGTAACAGAACTGACATTGTATGCGCTTCTGACAGAAACTGCTCCAGCAGTGCCATCAAAGCTTACCCACGCTTTAGCCGCACCAGGGACACTGATCGGGCTTTCGTTACCTGCAGTGTTGAGCAGGTTATCTACTTTAAGTGTACTCATGGGTTAGTCTCCGAAAACTACAACACAAACAGTGGAAGCATCTTGATAAGTGTAAGTAGATCCGCTACTGCCATCAGATCCAACTAGGACTTGAACGCCAGTAGTTGTCAAATTAATCACCTGAGTTGATTCGGAAGAGCTGGCTATCGAGCCGCTGCCAATAGTTGCAACCGCCGCATAATTTGCATTAGGCATTGCGTTTGTGTAGCTAACTGTATAATTTCCCGTTCCGTTATCAGTAATTGAGGTCACATTAAAGTCATCCCTAATGGCAACCGTTCCAGTGCCGTTAAAGTTGACCCACGCCTTAGCTCTACCTTGATTGATCTCTTCAGGCGTTGAATTGTTATTGCCTGAGGTGTCTTGTATGTTAGATGTTTTAAGTGTGCTCATGGTCAACTCCCGAAAACTGCAACTGAAACTGTTTTAACGTCGTACAACGCTCCAGTGTAAATACCGGCAATTACATGCACTTGTGTTGTGCTGTATGTGGTTCTTGCAAATTCGGGCAATACGGCAGAAGTACCGGTAGTAACTGTATTAGTATTGTCGTATTGAGTTAGGGCTACTGTACAATAATTTGCGTTAGGCATAGCAGTGGCAAAGTTTACTGAATAAGCACCAGCAGCGTTATCAGTAATAGAACTGACATTGAATGAATCCCTAATTGTAACAGTACCAGTGCCGTCAAAATTAACCCAAGCCCGACAGAACGTACCACACTCCGTACCATTTACATCTTTAATTACTGGCGGTGTGTTTGCCGCCTTACTTGTGATATTTGCAGTTGATAGCGTGCTCATACGATACTCCAGGTTGCGCCAGTGCTGATCGTCACTGTGACGTTAGTGTCGATAGAAATGGGGCCAAAAGAGCCCCAGTTGTAACTGCCGCTCAGCGTCTCATCGCTAGACACATTTTTGACATTTTTAATAAAAATGCCATCAGCAATAACATCCGGTAAACCTGTATCATTCAATCCTGATACTGACCCAGCTCCAGCAATTAAAAGAGGCATGATTAAACAACTGTCCAGTTTGCGCCAGATTCGACGGTCACCACAACGCCACTATTGACTGTAATGGGACCGCCACTTATAAGGTTCC
>Ga0213860_10000794_pt1 | contig 12725 bp, 25 predicted proteins | sample PICome_3_FD_160118 | JGI IMG/M metagenome (GOLD analysis project Ga0213860, IMG submission 160118) | Coastal seawater microbial communities near Pivers Island, North Carolina, United States - PICO550 | ecosystem: Environmental > Aquatic > Marine > Coastal | place: USA: North Carolina...
TGCATTCTAGGTTGAAGAGAATCTCCAGATCCAAAGTAAGGGACAGCCATCAGATTTTAAGCTCCTTCTCTGTAATTAACATGAATTCCCAGTTGTTATCATTGCAGAACTCAGTTGCTGCCTTCCATTTTGCTTGGTTAACACTCCAAGTAACAACCTCATTTATATATTTCTTAGTCATCCTTTTTTGCGTCTTCGGTTCTGTCGTTTGCTTAAACGGTTTTACTTCGACCAAATATTTTCTATTTTTGATTTTTACATAAAAATCAGGAAAATACCTATGCCGTTTACCATCAACAGGGGAAGTGTATGGAATTATAATCTCTTCACTACCCCATTCTTCAACTGAAGGTGTAATATCACACCATTTCATGAATTTTAACTCCCACGAAGACCTATAAATGACGTTCGTTGGATCACCCTTGTACTTACGGGGAAAACTAGGTTTATATTTCCCTTGATACCTCATAAATAAATAATGATTACACTTTATTTAGGAAGCTTCAGTGAGCGTATTCAAATATCCCCTAAAACGACCGTCTGAAGGAGATGATCGTAGAGATAATGATGGTCTCCGAGAGAGCGCAACGGAAGCTGTTGACTATTTAATGCTGCGAAGAGAAAGATTTAAATATGATGATAGGAATGTTCCTGCATTCTACTCTAGAAAAACACCTGGTAATAATGCAAAGGTATATGCACACCCAGATAGGTGTTATATTGCTATGCCACCTCAAATTCAAACATCATACACACCCGCATTTAGAAGGGCAGATATTGGTGTAGGTGGTGTTTCTGCATTAGGTATGATGGCAGGATCAGGTGGTAATGACTTTGGAGATATGGCAGAAGCACTTCAAGCGGGTGCAAAAGCAGCGATTCCTGAGTTCTCAACTGCTGCTGTTCTCTCTATGATCAATGCAACAAACCAATTCGTTGGTTTGCAAGGTCAACTTGATTTGAACTCAATTAAAAACTTACAGTCTGGTCAAATCTTTAACCCATATAGTGAACAGATTTTCCAAGGTGTTGGATTTAGAACGCATAATTTTGCATTCAAATTTTATGCTCGTTCTAGAAAAGAATCTAAGGAGATTAGGAAAATTATTCAATATATTAAGGTTGGATCTTTGCCTAGAATTAAATCTGGAGACTTTGATGATTTCTTCATCAACGATCTAGAAGAATTCGATCAACCAGGTAAAAAGAACGTCGAAGGTAAAACCTTTGGCGAAGATATCATGAGAAAAGATGGTTTCAGGGACATCTTTTCTAAGACTGATGGTAAAGATACTGTTTATAGTCAATTAAAAAATGATGCATTTAATAACTATGCATCTAACGATAGATATTTCAGTATTCCAGATCGTTTTCAACTAAGGTTTGTTCGTTTTGGTAAAGGTACTAGTGACAATACCTTATCAAATTTAGTTTCATCCTCACGTCGTGATCTGATGTTCAAAATATATCCATCAGTATGCACAGGCATTCAGGTGAACTATACTCCTGATAACATGTATGTCGCGATGAAGAAATTAGGAAAATCTGATATGGATGTTCCTGCTGTCGTTATGACTTGTTCATTCGCAGAAACTAGACTTCTTACAGCAGCAGACGCTGCAGCAGGTTATTAATGGCAACTTATTTTTCATATTTCCCAAATGTATACGTTGGCGAAGGTATCGCTGATGACGAAGCGTTTAGATATCGCTTAGTAAAAAATATCTTCAGAAGATTGAAGGTTAGAGAGGACTTAAAGCAGTATTCTACTCTATCAGAACTTTTCACTATCCCTGATGGTGATCGTCCATCTGATATTGCAGCAAGATTCTACTCAGATCCATTCTTGGATTGGATTATTTTACTTTCAAATAATATCACTGATATTTACGAACAGTGGCCAGTTAAACAAGAACTATTGTATAAACGGGTGACAGAATTGTATGATAATCCCGATGCAATTCATCATTGGGAAACTAATCAAGTATTGCTGAATGGTGAAGTTTACATGAGAAAGGGCATTGTAGTAAATGAATCGTTCCGTGTGGTAATGCCCGATGGAACAGAAAAATCTAAAGATGAATCGGTATTCCCCGTTTCAAACTACGAGCATGAAGAATTTGAAAATGAAAAGAAACGATTTATTGAATTACCAACACCTCCTATTGTTGAATTGATCTTAACAGAAATTCAGACTAAACTTAATTACGATCCTCATCCAGAACTTGATATCTACGGTGATAAGAAAACTGTATCTAGTATTATTTCTAGGTTCTTAGATCAAGCAGGATATGTTAGTGGTAGTGTTTCTATTTCACAGGGAACTGAAACTGTAACTTCATTCGACTTTGGTCCTTCTGCAGCAGGAACTGTTGGTACGGTGACAAGCACTACAAGTGATACTGCAACAACAACTACCACAACAACCTCTACGAGCACTTCTTCTAGTTCTAGTAGTTCCTCTGGATCCTCTGGGTCTTCTGGTTCTAGCGGTTCGTCTGGATCCTCTGGTAGCAGCGGTAGTTCGGGCGGAGGATATGGAGGGTATTAATCCAGACGATATTATTGATATGCATATAACAAAAGACGGACTCACACTACTGTATAAGTCCGTCTGTTTTCATTTGGATAAATGGCCTGGTAATAATCGAGAACCTTGGGAGCAAGAAGCACTTCAACTGATGAAAGATAATTTACTTCGTATTATGCTGGAGCAGCAGTTCAGAAAACCCTAGAGACCGATTTTTTACCGCGATTTTTTTTCCGACTTTCTGGGAATCAAAGGTCGTTTTTGGTTTTGCCCATCAATTCTTCGACCCTCTTACGCATGGTCGCTAGTTTGTGCTGCTCTCTTTCAGTGTGCTTGTAACCATGCTTTCCAAACATGATAAAGTGTCCTTGGCAGATAAGAATCACACCAAGGACACCTATAGTAATCGTTCCAATTAGTTCAATGTAATTTTGAGCCATGGGAATAGAGGTTCAATCACTCCAATAAGTCGAAGAAGACCCTCAGCAAAAAGTGCAAGAACAACCCAGCCAACACAAAAACTAATAATTGAAGCGTTACGATTGTGTCTGCGTATTGCATCATCAATCATCTCCTGAACTTCTTCTTTGGTTGGATGATGTGACGGTTTGATCTCGTCGAAGCGATGGGACATTATCAACCCCCATCAATTTGGCATCCTACCATTGCACCACCAACAACTCCAAGAGGGATTGCCCACCAGCGACCATCACCACGGGACATAGCAGCACCTGCTCCGCCACCTGCAATACCACCAATGATAGAACCTTCGATGCAGGAGTTATCATCTACATGATGATGTCTAACTCGTTCTGCAGGACGATAAGTGCGACGAGGAGTGGGATAGTACGTATCTTCGTATGTAGGTTGACGCCAGATGTCTTCGCCAAACATCTTCTGACAAGGAACGCGAACACGCTTCTTTTCGGTCTTTACATAACCAGGATTTTTCATAGTGCCAGGGATGTAACGCTCACGATACACCTTCTTGAAACACTTTTGCTCTTTAGCATATCCACTCTGAGACTCATATGCTTGAGCAGCGGGGACAGAACTGAAGAGGAGGAGGGCGGCGAGTGCAAGTTTCATAGTGAACCTCTGTGTGTATGTAATAATTATACTACAGAAAAGGGAGTAAATGTTACTCCCTTGTGACAGATATATTACTGTCTATTTCAGTCTTCTTCAGCGAGTTTAGCAAAGTAGGACAGAGTATCATCCTCATCTTCTACAGGAGAAGATGCAACTGCTTTCTCTCTGAAAGATGCAACCTCTTCACCCCATCCTTCCCTAGGAGAAGGAGTGATGTCAGGAGCATTGAAAGAACCGCGACCTTCAGACTCATCCTCAAGGGATTCATCAATAGGACGTGCAGCAGGTGCAGTTTTACCCAGCACCAGGTTCAGACGTGCTTTCAGTTGTTCGTAGGACTTGAAGTTCTTAGGATCTTCAAACTCTGCAAGGGAATACCCCTGCTTCCAAATGCCTTCCAGTTTATCATCATCAAACCCACCCAGAGTTCCAGGTGAAGCGAATTCAGACTTATCATAATTCCAATAACCATCGACCTTGCGGATCTTCAGTTTGAAGTCAGCACCTTTCCAGAAGTTGAAAGGATCGATGGGAGTCTCGTCTGCAAATGCAGGTTGCATTGCTTCAACGAGTTTGTCAAAGATCTTCTTTCCGAACTTGTACAGGAAGACCTTACCTTCGTTCTCGGGATGAGCAGGATCACTCACAACATAGATGTTGGAGTAGTAAGAAAGCTTACGCTTTTGAGCACGAGCAATCTCTTTATCGCTATCGCGACCGCTGTTCCAAAGTTCGCGGTTCATTTCACCAACAGGATCATCCTTGCCGAGAGTGGTGAGAGAGTTCTCAATATACCACTGTCCACCAGGACCCTTGAAGGCGTGAGACCAGATCTTTGCCCAAGGCATTTCTTCGCCATCGGGAGCGGGAAGGAATCGGATAACGGCAAATCCGTTACCAGACTTGTCCAGTTCAGGTTTCCAAAGACGCTCATCAGCGCCAGAACCTGCTGCTGGTTGGTTTAGTTTTTCGATCTCTCGGGTCAACTTAGCAAACGTGTTGCCAGCGGAAGACGCTTTCTTGAGGGATGCGAATGACATAATCGTATTCTCCGTATTGATTGTGTGTAGTTGTATTTGATTGACTACCCTGTAAGGATAGCATAATATATATCAGGTGTCAAACTCTTTCTTTGCCGCTTGTTCGAGTGTCCTAACCATAGCCTCCAGGCACTCAGCAAGATGCGAATACCCAAAGGCGTGGGACAAAGCATCAATTCGAGTCTTCATCTCTGCTGCCTCTTCATCAGTAGGAGAAGCAAGACATAAACGAGTGTAAAAGTTTCTTTGCTTTTCAATCAAAGTTTTACACTTTTCAATATGGTCTTTCTTTTCTTCCTTGTTCATTCCAGGAAGTCTGGATGTCATGTATGACAGTTGTTGATAGGTATTAAAAATATCTTGTAAGTTTCCTTGTACTTGTTCTGATTGAAAAAAACTCATAACTTCGTCCTGATGGTTTCTAGTAAGACTTTCTTGTAAATCTGACAGTTTATATTAACAAAAGGCGCATACTTTAATGTTCTGATGCGAATATCTTTCCATATAGGATCGTTCAACTTCTTATCAAAATTAGAAACGAATCCTAAGCATCTTTCAAATACGACTAATGTTTCGATAGAGATATTGCCAGCAAGGTAATGTTTAATGATTGGAGGATGTCCAGATTCCAGAGTAAATAATTTTTCAAATGCTTCTGTATAAGGAGTCTGGTAATCATCTAATAATGTATTGACATCCTGTTTAAATTTATATGTAAAAGACTCTCGATTTGTCTTCCAATCGGTGTAGATATCCTTACTAAAAGACTGTAGATATCCTTTAGGATCATTAACAAAATTAGCGACAAAGTAATCCATAACTTCATCGTTGGAATACCTTGTCGCTAATTTTTTAAAGAAGTAACGATCGCGCCGCTGTTCAAAAGATTGTTCATTGGCACGAACTTTACCTCTGTATTTGAAATAATCGTAGTCTTGTTTAGTGAAGTGTTGCTTGAGTGCAAGATACATCTTATACACTTCAAAACCTGTCACAGTGGTAAGACTCCTTTAGATGATTGTTTCATGTAGTTCAAACGCATCGCTTCATGGCGAAGACGTTCTTTTAGTGGTTTAGATAACAGTTTAGGGACAGTTTCCACTTCAATTTCATTTTCATTGCAGTAAGTAACTACTGCTTCAATATAAGAAATAAGTCCTTTGCTGGTTTTGACTAGACGTTCAATCTCCTGAGAGAATTTCGTCGGTGTCATAAACTTGTCATCCAACAGATTATCTTTCATGGTAGGTGACGAATTCTTTAATATAGGACTTAAGTAGTTGTAAATAGTCATCAAGATTGTACTTCTCAAACACTTGAATAGTTCCCTCTTCGGTGGCGATAAGTGTGACAATTTTCTTTACCTCTATACCTGAACGCTCAAGGAACATTGCTGCATATGCAGTCTCTTGCACAAAATAGTGCTCGATGTATGATTCCTTTTTTTCTTTAGTGGAGGTTTTAAAATCGATTACTGCCAACTCACCATCGAATTCAGCAATACAGTCCACTCGACCTGCTAAACCGAGAAAATGGGAGTAAAGGAAAGTCTCTAAACAATAAATTTTATTGATACGATTTAACGTAGACTTTGCTGACTGAAACATTCTAACAGATAATGGATTATTTTCCAAGTAGCTGTCTAAATTCAGTTCTCCTTTGAAATAGTCTTCTGCTATGTTGTGATATGCAGTGCCCCGTTGTGTAGCACGAGCAGTAATTCGATTTGCCTCTTCTTCACCAATTTTTGCTCTCCATTTTTTGAAGAACTTAGCGTTCTGAAACGATGTGATTGAGGTAACACTCGGGTAATATTTATCTGCTCCAGGGATAGGATAAAACCTAACCCCGTCACGGTTCACAGGATCAACCTCAACATGATTATTGAGATCGACATTTACAAATTCAAACATCAGAAACCAAGATTGTATTTATTAATAAGGTAAGATTTAACCAGACCAGAACGGACGATATCATCAATACCAAATTCAATACATGCAAATTCTTGCATCTCTTGAAGGATCCTGATGAAGTCAGAGATACCAGACTTTTCTGAATCTTTTACTAGATCAGACTGAGTGATATCACCACACAGCATGATCTTAGAGTCTTCACCGATACGAGTGATCATCGAATCGAGTTCGTGGAAGTTCAGGTTAGAAAACTCATCAACAATGACAATAGCATTATCAAGAGTAACTCCACGGATAAAAGAAGTAGACCAGAAACTAATAGTTTCCTGCGCTCGTAAGTTGTCATAAAGCATATCAAACGAATTATCATCAGGCATACTAAACATGTATCTAACCATGTTCTTATATGGAATCTGATAAAGCGCAGACTTATCTTCATGGTCTCCAGGAAGGAAACCAATCTCTCTTGTAGGAACAAGAGACCTTACAATGTATATTTTATCATAAGGTGTATTTTCGTCAAGTACCTCCTGCAAAGCAAGATACAATGTAATAAAGGTTTTACCAGTTCCCGCTGCGCCATGCAAGAGTAGGTTTTTTTGTAAACCATATTCATCGAATGCAACCTTCTGATTGTCTGTCAATGGTTTGATAGGAACCATGTAAGACTTATCAATAGGTTTCTTCCTTTTGATCTGTTTAGCAGTCATATGAGGAGGGACAGGATTACTAGTAGTGTTCCTTTTGCGTGCTCTTGCCATAGTTTAGGTGTATCGACTCAAGTTTGAACGAGGATGTGCTTTCTGGACTTTAGACATTACTTCTTTAAATCCATCGGAATGTTTAGGTGTGCCATAAGTCATTCCTCCGACACCCGCCATCCAATCTTTATCCCAATCAGGGTTATCCTTTTTCCACTGATCGTATTCTTTCATAGTCATGGAGAGAGTTTTTGTTTCTCCCGTCTCTTTATGTTTTACTGGGTAAGTAGGCATTAGGTCCACTCCATTGCTTCTGCACAAATAGGGAATTGTTCTACAAAGATTGCCTTACACATGTTAGCAATCTCCATATGTTCTTTCTGGGTTCCATGCCCAGATCGTAAATCTATATAGTGAATCCACGAGCGAACTGATCCTGTCATGTACAATTTTGTTGGCACGGCGAGGGGAAGCACAAAACGCGAACACTCCTTTGCGATGTCAGCATCGAGCATCTCTTTGTAGAGTTTCATGCCAGCATCAAAGTGTTTCCTCATCTTGATCTCAAACTCTTGCTTGACAAACGGGTCAATATCATCAATAGAATTCTGACGATTCTTGGTGTCTTGACGGCGTAGTTCAGGTAGAGGGATCTCCTCCGTGAGTAGGGAAGAATCAGCATAGCGTTGTGAAAATTCTTGATAGGTCATACTCCTATGGCGGAGCAGCTGAGCTGCTAGTCCCCTGGTAGTATGAATCTCAAGGGTCATGAACGCCTGCTCAAAGACGCTCCAGTGCCCGTGTTTAATGCAATACTTAAGAAGACCAGCAACCTTTGGATTGTCCTGGTTAGAGGGGTTGCTGACTCTTGCAACATACCCCATCGTCTTTTCAGCATCTGGGGTGACGGATACTAGTTCAACTTTCTGATTCATCGTTTTTGAAAAGAATATGAGTGATAATACACATAGCAAATGCTTTCAGGTATCCAATAGTTTGAAGACCAAACAACCCTGGCATTAGCCAATTCCATAATAGCATAAGAACTAAAGGTTTGACAAATACGCCAATACCTTTAGCAACTGCTTTCACATTCTTCTCTTGTTCTGCTTTCTTTGCAGCAAGAATGTCCGCTTCAGTAGGTTCAGGAGCGGGAGTTTTCAAGTTGTAGACTGTCATTTCTTTTTACCTTTTGGTTTTGATGGGTCATTCCATAACTTCGGATTAATTCTACCATTAGTTTGGTTGAATGTCACGAAATCGTTTCGGTATAGATCCCAATAATAATCAAACACATCAACTCTCTTATTGGCAATAACAATATCAAACTTGGTGATACCATCTTGCAGGTATTCAACCAAGTATGTTGTATATGGTAGTGATGTATCTTCTGCAGCAGATGGATCACATCCTTGCTGTAGAATTCTTACTTTGCTCAACTGCGACCTCCCCACTCAATAGATGGGAATGCTTCAGAAACGACTGCCTTAGTAATTCTTTTGTACTTTGTAGACAGTTGTCCATCCTTAACTAAACAAAGGAGTTCTGCCTCCTCAGCAGAGAGACCCTCCAGTAGTTGAATGAACATAGATTCTCGTTTCATACTTGGGAGACGATCTTGTCCACCCTTTACGAAACGGAAGAAACCTCTATACTCTTGTTCCAGACGAGTATGATCTGTCCCTACAGGTGCATCATTCGGCGTGTAAGGAACCTCCCCTTCAGGGATCAAAGAGATGACGCTCTCGTCAAAATTCCAAATCATTAGTTGGCGAAGAGCGGGTGTATTGTGTTTACGAAGGAGATCAATTTTCTCCTTCTTCGTTTTTGCATTAGAAACCTTTCTCAAGATTTCACTAAGTAGCAACCTAGAGTTGCTATTGTCAATAGATCGTGTAGGCATAATAACTCCTAGAATCAGTCTTCATCTTCGTCATCAAGTTCCCAGATATTTGTTTCTGGTCTGATGTAAATTAAATCATCATGTAACATGTTGCCATCCGCGTCAAACATTTCGGGATGAGTAACTGACTTTGCATATGCTGCGTTTTCGATAAAATCTTCAACGTAACCTTTCGCTAGCCAGGAAACTGTGATGCCTAGAATGAAAGCACCAAGTATAACTAAAACAACTAATGCTGTTAACATGGTTTCCCTCCTTTATATGGTCAGCAATAATATGGAAACCAACCTCCTATGTTAGAACTCTGACATTATTTAGTACGCTTCTTACGCCCTGGTCTACGATCATGTTCATAACGAGAAGCATCATCTAGAACACCTTGAAGATAAGATCTAATCTTCCTTGCTTTAGGTTTCCCTAAGTGTCCATATGCTTCTTTGAGTTGTTTATTTCCACCTTTGATATACTCTTCAAGATCATTTATCAATGCCTTTACGGAGTTTGCAGTAGCAGAGTCAATAAATTCACGCGCTTGTTTTCTAGTTGTCTTTGCTGATTGGAGATAGTTGTAGCATCTAAACAGATACTTGTCTTCCTCAAACGCAACATCGATTGCCCGTTCAACAAGATCATAAAATTCAGGATTCATCAGATAAGATTTTTTTGTCGCATGTATTTAACAGCATCGACGCATCCGCCGAGCTTCTTTGAGTTTAGCAGAACTTGAGGAAAAGTGCTACCCTCACCGAACTCACCATAGAAAGATTCTCTATCAAAGTCTTTATCTAATTGATATTCCCTATAAGAAAATCCTTTCCCCTCTAAAACTTGTTTAATTTTTGTGCAGTATGGACAACCAGGTTTGGTGTATACAGCAAAATTAGTCATAGTTGATGTGTGCGAAAGAATAAAAAAGGGACTCCAGGAGTCCCTTAGTTTACCTTATATATGCAGTGATCAGAAGGAATACTTCAGACCCAGTTTAGCACCATATCCGCGATCGATATCGCTGTCGCCAGAACCGACGAAGGAGACCTCACCGTATGCACCAAGAGCATCGCTCAGAGCAACACCAACACCTGCCTTACCAGAAGGAACAGTTTCATCAGTACCACTGTCAGGAGTCAGCAGAGTAGCACCACCTTGAACGTAGTAGGAAGCAGACTCACCGAGAGCGCCCTCGTAGCCTACATGGAAATCTGTAGCGGCACCAGTGTAATCCGAACCCGTCCAACCTGCATTGGTTTCCACGTTGACGTACGGACCTGCAAGGGCAGCACCAGGAGCAGCGAAAGCAGCAGCTGCAGCGGCAGCAGCGAAAGCAGTTTTGATCATTTGAAAATACCTCGTTTTGTTTTTACTTGCGGAGTGATTACCCGCAGATGAAAGCAGACTCGACTTGTCTGCGTTGGAAAGATTATAACACAACCTTGGAGAGAAGGCAAGTGTTACAATTTTGTAACGTTACGAGGAATATTTATAAGTGTTAATACTTACAAATGTTACTGAATAATTACTGATTACCGTCAAGTTGTGATTGTTTCTTTTCTAATGCTCGCTGTGCTTGTTTTTTAATCATACGTACATATAGTAATTCATGTTCGTTGTATAGTTCAGGATGTTTCTTTGCTGTCTTGAGGATCTTTTTTGCCCCCTTTATTGTGTCTTTGTATCTCATTTAGATTATTCCTAGATTCTACGAGTAACTTTGCTGCATGTAGACGATCCTCATAATAAGAATCAGGATCTATTTGAATATCCATTACATCCATCGGGTCTACAATCGATTCAAATTCCAAATCTCCATCACCTACTATCTCCCTCAGTTCAGGGGTCAAGTGCTCATTTGGAATTTTAGGCAGTTTCATAATTATATTTAGATAAAAAAAGAGGGTCCGAAGACCCCCATTATATCATTAATCATTATCTTGTCTATAAAGATCTTCTAATGATTGTTTGGTATCATTGAATTGCTGACTATTCATTTTAGATACATCAACATACATCACCTCCTCACCAGGATCAGGTGCTTCTGGATGTCTTCGTTTGATGGGTTCATTCATTGCTTTATTAATTGATTGAATGTTCGACCACATCATAGCGAATGCGGCACCTGCAATCAAGGCAAAGCAAGTGAAGTAAATAAGGACAAACCAGTTGTTCATTGTGTCAATTCATCAAAGTATTCTCTGGATGCAATATGCCCTTTATATCCAGGGAAATGACGATCCATCATTGCACCAATACCCATCGCAGTAATGGCACTGGTGCAAAGAATCCAGACTTCTTTCTTGTCCTCCAGGACCACATGCGGGAGTGGGAATTTAGTCTTCTTCATAAGTAAATGTTTTGTTTTTGACTTTGGTATCAAATTCACCAGTGCGTCCTGGTTTCATCTTCCCTACCTTAACATTCTTACCCTTACCTGGCCAAGATGTTTTGGAAGTTCCTTTGAGTGTAGCAGATCCACCTTTCTTGCGTTGGATTAAAACTGAGTCCTGATCGTCTTTGCTTGCTCCTGATTTTACATTCTTTTTGTGCTTAAGTCCAGCCTCTGTGCCCAGTTTCTCAACTGTTTTTTTGAACTTTCTCTTGCCCATCTTACCAGAAGAAACTACATGAGACTTCTCACCTACTTTCTTCTCCTGAGATGTACCAGGATTCTCCGTGTATCTTCCAGAAACTTTTGTTGGACCAGGAAGACCAGCACCACGAATCCTTCTTTCAGTTCTCTTGCTTCTCTCCTTATTTTCTTTGGATGATTTGTCTCCTCTCTGCCCAGACAAAATAGCCATTCCACCTTTCTGGGACTTAGAACGAATTCTATTCAGTGATGTTTCCTGAATATCATAACATTCATCCATAAATTGTTGGAATGTTTTCATCGTGGTCTAAAAATCTTTCATACTATTTATCTCCATGAAAAAGGGGGGCGTCAACCCCCCAAGTATATCACAGAGCATTGCCTCTTGGCAACACCTCTTCAGGAAATACAAAGTTTTCATGCGGTTGATCGATAGGTGCCAACCATGCACGAAGACCTTCATTCAAGAGAATGTTTTTCGTGTAGAAGGTTTCAAACTCTGGATCTTCTGCTGCTCTGATCTCTTGGGATACAAAGTCATAAGCACGAAGGTTGAGAGCAAGACCAATAATACCGATGGAACTTGTCCAAAGACCCATAACAGGAACAAACAGCATAAAGAAATGCAACCACCTCTTATTGCTAAACGCAATACCAAAGATCTGAGACCAGAAACGGTTTGCAGTAACCATTGAATAGGTTTCTTCTTCTTGAGTGCTGTCAAATGCCTTGAAAGTATTTGCTTGTTCACCATCTTGATACAGAGTATTCTCTACTGTAACACCATGGATCGCAGAAAGCAATGCCCCACCCAGGATACCTGCTACACCCATCATATGAAATGGATTTAGGGTCCAGTTGTGGAACCCTTGGAGGAAGAGTAGGAATCGGAAGATTGCTGAGACCCCGAAAGATGGAGCGAAAAACCAACTCGATTGACCCAGAGGGTAGATGAGAAAGAC
>Ga0213860_10000796_pt1 | contig 12713 bp, 2 predicted proteins | sample PICome_3_FD_160118 | JGI IMG/M metagenome (GOLD analysis project Ga0213860, IMG submission 160118) | Coastal seawater microbial communities near Pivers Island, North Carolina, United States - PICO550 | ecosystem: Environmental > Aquatic > Marine > Coastal | place: USA: North Carolina | collected...
AATTTTACGCGATCGCCAATTTTGAATTCCATCATAAAAAAACCCCGGCCGAAGGCCGGGGTCAAAGTTATCACATATTGCTATGAGACATTACTCCACTGTGATTCTTTCGGTGAGTACTCCTTCATCTGTCTTGAACGTAATGAAGTAAACGCCGGCGGACGCCTCGCTCAAATCGAACTGGTTCTGGTAAACGCCGTTCACCGTAACCACATCTCTTGAGATCACTTGTCCTACCATATTCACGATGCTAATCTCCACGTCTTTGCTTGCTACAGTAGCAAACTCCACGTTGAACAATCCACGCGTTGGGTTAGGATAAATACTTAGCGTTCCGTTCATGAAGTCCTCATCAACGCTGATCTGATTCACATCGAATGTGAATGTCGCAGTATCAGAAGAACATGGACCGAAGGCAATGACAGTTACAGATTCACCCGCCATATTTGCTGTGAATGTCACTGTACCGGAAGTATCGTTTGAAGTAGTTCCGTTTGAGAACTCTACATACACACTGTCCGCACCTGAGGTACCTGAAGTAGACCAGTTTGCAGTCCAATCCGTAGCTGAGATCGTCGCGTTCGCCGTATCTACAGAAATATTTGCAATTGCATCTGGATGTACCTGAATGCTGATTGTCGAATCTGCGCGCTCACAACCACCTACAGTCACTACCCAGCTGTAGAAGAAATAGTGATAATTTGTCAATGTACCTTGAGTAATACTCACTTCTCCTCCTGGAGTCGAGAATGGATAACCATTCACCCCGAATTCACGGTACAGACCACCAGTTGTTGAAGCCGTAGCTACCATTCGGTAATTACCTGGCTGAACTTGAGCGCCAACATAGACTTGCTCGGGATTGTTCCCTGTAGCCGTAGTTGTCAATGTTCCAGACCAGACAGCTGACCCAGTTGAAATATCCTGAATCTGAACGCTAGTAGTTCCAGCAGCATTCGGATATAAGGTCACACTATCCAACATGAAGGCTTGAGTTGCTGAGAACTGGATACCCACAGTACCGAAGAAGTTGTAGTTACCTCCACCAGTACCCACTGGACGATCATTGGCAATAGAAGCTTGTGATGCTTCAGCACTCAATGTTAAGGTAGTATCCTGAGTCAATGTTATACCGATGGTAGAATCCGCAGCCACCAATCCCAGAGTATCCCCTTGTTGGTTACTCCACATTAACTTACCGTCAGCAGGATGTGCAATACTTAGATCAACAACATCTCCCAGACAAGCAAATTCAGCAGCTACTGGCACAACTTGTTGAGCATCGCTCACATTAACACTTGTAAAAAGCGTATCATTGAAGCTACGACCGTCACCCGTCAATTGAGTATATGCCACAATTGACATAGGGCCACCCACATAGTTACTTACATAACCTAACATTACCGTATCGGTTCCACCGAATGGAATAGATAAACCAGTAAGATTCTGAGTTATTGTCGAACCAAGAACATCTGCACTCACCGTTACATCAGTAATAGTATCAGTACCGAGGTTCTTAATCTCTACACTAATCATCAAGCTGTCATCACCACAAACTCCGTCGTTTGGTGATAATAAGGTATTCAATGCTGCATCGTCGGCCACAACGTCGTATTCATCAGCACCAATATCTACTGTCGTAGAGTTAGCTGATGGACGAACATCGCCATCGATGTCTACAGTAATACCCACAGAATTATCTCCTGCGTCATTAGCCAATGGGCCATATACGTGGAGGTCATTAGCACTTGCAAAAATTGGATCCCCAACAACAGAATTCATGTTCTGAGTAGAATCGACCGCTTGCAATGACGCTAAATCCGTTGGGTAATTCGCACCACTACTGTAGATATAGCCTAAATAAGTACCCGTGCTATAGTACAGGTTATAGTCGAATACTGAACTAGAATTGTAAGAATACAAAGCATAATTACCGCCTTGGAAGATGTTATTTCTAACATCCACATTTGTACCACTATAATAGTCATAGAAGCCATAATATGAACCAACTGCTGTATTATGATAAATTCCAGTGTTGGCAGCATAATAACTGCGGAATCCATAATAACCGTTCTTAAACATGTTATTTGAAATCTCGGAGTCCACATTAGCCAATGAGGACGTATTAAAGTAATATGTCAAGAGTGAATAATAGCTCTCAACCTCATTACCAGAGAATCTACAACCATCTATATCATAGAGGTAACCCGCATAATTATATGTATTAGTAAAACCACTAATGTTATTTTCTTCAATCACAACATCACGTGCATAACGGATATAAATTCCATAGTAATACTGACCACTAAAATCATTACCAGAAATAGTAATAGTGTTATACGCACCCTTATCTAAGGATGACCCCCACATTGTGAATGCGAAATAACCACCCGTAATAGTGTTATTCGTAATCGAAATATGATCGTCACCCCCCGTAAACATACTATAAGAAGTAGGTGATCCCGATACAGTTATTGGGATATTGGTAGATGATGTGGAAAGGGGTGCCTCAATGGTACATCCTGTAATTGTAATATGGCTCGTACCGTTCAAGCGAACTGTATGACCACCAGTACCACGAATGTACATATCTTCTAAGGTTACATACGACGCACCTTCAAGAACAAGTGCACCCACGGTATCATTAACCGATGGAGAGCCTTTAAACGTGATTGTATTCAATGAATCTACCCCATTTACTTCACCAATTGGTGTTGATGTACTGAAGTATCCGCTTTGGAACTCGAATGTTACTGCACCGCCAATACCACAAGTATTCAAGACACTCATGACACTATCAAGTGTAGCAAAATCTCCAGTAGGACCGACAGAGTATGAACCTGCCGCTAGTGGACCAGTACATTCTGTAGTGAATGTGAATGGACCTTCCCATTGTCCTGGGTTACAACAGCTTTCGATATAGAAATCGTAAGATGTATTAGGATTCAAACCACTCAAGGAATGAGGTGCAGTAACGTTAGAATCTACTGTACCCGATTGAGCACCAACACCTGTTCCTTGAATAAATCCAGCCGGACCATATTCAACATTGAAACAGTTTGATCCCGTGTAGTTCCAAGTTAAGTCTGCTGAAGTATCCGTAATGTTAGAAGCCATTTGGTTGTAGTTGATACATGAAGGCATCGCTTCAATACGAACACTATCAATCTTCAAGTCGTTCCACTGACCATTCCCTTCAGGAAGTATGAATGCAACACGTGCATCTCCCGACATAGTCACCGTTGAATCTAGGTATACCTGGTATTCTTGGTAAGACGTCGATAAGGTGACTTCTTGTACAGGGTGCGCCGTAGAAAGTGCCCCTGAGAATCCACTCAAACCCACTTCGAGCTCTCCGAGATATGAAGTTGAGTTTACCAAGGCATAGAACGTGACCATATGACCACCAGTATCCAACCCAGAAATAGCTGGTGAAGAAAGTAGTACTGTATCTGAGTTCATTGCTAAGCCCCAGAATTCCATATATCCATTACCTGCATAGGCTCCATAGGTATTCGACATACCACGGACATAAGAAGCAGCAGCTCCTCTATCTTGAATCCAACAGTCCGCCAGGTTTGGAACCGTTTGTGTCCCAAAAGTACCCGCAAGATTCTCGAATCCTTCTACAAACGGAGCCGCAACAGGAGAACAAGGAATCTCAATAGTCAACGGACCTACCCAAGGTGACATAGAGCCATTTGATGTCATACAACTTGACTGGATATAGAAATCGTAAGTCGTCGCATCATCCAGGGTATTTATTGTCCAAGTATTACCGGTGGTGGTATCCGTTGGTGCACCTGTCCCTTGCGTAAATCCAGTTGGACCCCATTCAATAATGTAATCATTAACCAATGAGCTATCCGTCCACGTCAATGTTGCGGATGAATCTGAAGTAGCAATACCCGTAAAGTCTGCTGCTATAGGACAATTCGGAATGTCACGGATCTCAACATCATCGATAAACGCGTAAGTATAAGAGAAGCTATAACCTGATACTAATTCCGGTACAATCATAAACACCACTCTAGATGCTGACGATGAAACATTATCTAAATCAATGGAATAGTCGACATAAGTACCATTGTAATTGATGGTATCGAGGATATTGATAGAGCTCTTACTTCCAGAAGAGTCTGCAGTAGCAATGATTAACTTATTGTTGTAATAAGCCACTGTACCAGTAGATCTAATACTGAATAGCACTTGCTTATCACCATTGCCCATACCAGCGATTCGAGGTGACATGGCAGCCAGCGTATCGCCTTCTGCACTACTCGATGACGTGGAGCTGGCATAACCATAGAATCGTAGAGAATTTGAGCCTGTCTTCGAATAAGACGTAGAGTTATAGGAATACGCATAGAATGAAGTTGAAGTACCCGTCTTCAAGTAGTTCCAACAATCGGGTAAATCCGGGTTAGAACTCGACCCCGCAGTTTGTAACTCAAAGCCTGTTGAATATGGAGCAGCCAGGTCGCCACATTCGGTCTTGAACGTAAACGGACCTACCCAATTAGAAGTACCGTCACCAGTGGCAGTACAATTCGACATCACATACGCATCATAATACGTATTAGACATTAATCCTGTTGCGGTATACGAGGTTGTCGAAGAAGTATACGATGTACCTGTTCCTTGCGTAAACCCAGTAGGGCCAACTTCAATATTAAATGCCGATGAGCTTGAAGACCAAGTTAAGGTAGCACCCGATTGAGTGATGTTGGTTGCACTCAGTGCAATAGGCTCTGGACATGGAGGAATGTCTAAGACTGAAATGTCGTCTACATAGACGTAGTCATAAGCTGGGGATAATGAATTATCCCATAACCATGCGAAAGCAACGCGTGAATCTCCTGAAACCACACCAGCAGCACTATCTAGATAAATGGTATACTTCTGATAGGCTGTCGTAGTGAACACAGTATCGATGATTTTAAATGACGAAGGTGTTGCATTAGCGTCAGTAACTCCAACAAGCACCATACCTAAATATGATGTAGAAGAAGTTCGCCCATAGAATTCCACCATCTTGGTTGCACTATCCAAACCTTGAATAGGTGGGGTCGTGAAGAATGCAGTATCACCATAAGTCGTACCGTTTGGAGTACCTGATGATTTATAACCATAAATCATTTGAGAACCAGAGTTCGCATAGGTAGAATAATTCCGTACGTACCAATATGGATATGTACCGTTGCTATAGTATTCCCAACAATTCGGTAAACTCGGTGAAACATAGTTACCACTCGATCCAGCATCGAAGTTTTCTGTGAATGGAGTCGTAACTGCACCACATGGTGTAGCGAATGATACAGGTCCGAGGGTATCGGAATATGAGGTAGAACTACAGGCCGTTACAGCATAAACATCATATGTAGATGAACCCACCAATGAACTTAGCGTCGCTGTACCCGAACTTACAGTAGCTGTCGAACCACCGGAACTCGGGTTAAAACCTGCTAACCCATAAATGAGCGTAGTTGTAGCACTAGAATTACAAGCTTCTGTTACTGTAGCTGTAGCTGTGGATCCAATATTTGTTACTGCAATAGCGGTGGGTGCAGAACAGCCACTGTATCCAGAAGGTAAGTCTTGAACTTTAATATCATCAACTATGATATCTGTATAGAAACTTACAGTTCCGTTTTGCTTCTCTACGGTGAACCTTAAGGCTATATCATTATTAAGCGTTAAACATGAGATATCTACTGTAGCTTTTCTCCAACCTGAAGAATCTGAATCCCCTGTCCATACCCTCGTGTAACTTTGACCATCGAATACATCGACGTACAGCTTATTTCCACCTGGGTATGAAGTGGGATTGTAGTTATCTCTAAACCAATAAAATTCTATTGAAGGCGTAGTTAACGTACTTACATCAATCGAATCTGTGGTAATTGAAACATCACAAGGATAAGGGGTTGAACCATCAACCCACATGGCATAGGAACCAGTGGAACCCGTGTGATCAGTATATCCAGATGCACTGTAGCCTGGATTGGACGTCGTCATCCTCCAATAAGCATTGGTAGATGTACTGTTACAGCTATTGCTTTGAGTCCACCCAGAGGGTAATGACGTACTATTAAAGGTTTGCGTCATTACTTGAGCCTCTGAAGTGAATACAAAAGCTAATAGCCCTAACACTAAGGGTATTAGTTTTTTCATCAGTAAAAAAGTTTTGTTCAAATGAAAAGTTAGAAAATATTTTATGGCTTTCCTAATAATAGCCTCATTACCAAAATGTCCATTGAACAATTGATTCAAATTGAGTCCTTATAAGCAAAAGGAGTTTTTTCATACAACAAAAAAACCCCGGCCTTTCGACCGGGGTTTCGAGTATCTAATTAAGGTAGATTATTCCACCGTAATACGCTCTGTTAGGACGCCTTCGTCAGTAGTAAACTTGATGAAGTACACACCCGCCGACTCATCGCTGAGATCGAACTGGTTGCTGTATGCTCCGTTCACTTTCACCACCTCTGTAGCGATCACCTGCCCTACCATGTTCACGATGCTGATCTCAACGTCTTTGCTTGCTGCTGTAGCAAACTCAACATTGAACAACCCGCGTGTTGGGTTCGGGTAGATGCTTAGCGTACCGTTCATGAAGTCCTCGTCTACGCTAATCTGGTTCACGTCGAACGAGAACGTCATCGTATCCGTAGAACACATGCCGTAAGCAATCACAGTAGCCATAGCACCTGTCTGGTTTGCACCGTAGGTAACTGTACCGGTTGCCGTATACGAAGTATCGCCATTGTCGAAGTAGACCATGATGCTATCTGCATCTGTGGTACCTGAAGCATCCCATGAAGCAGTCCAATCGGTGGCTGTAATGGTTGCATTCGCAGTATCAACAGTGATAGATGCCATCGGATCTGGTGCGATCTCTACAGTAAAGGTAGTATCCTCACGTTCACAACCACCTACTGTGAACTTCCAGTTGAAGAAGTACTCGATGTAAGTAGTATACGTACCTGAAGTCAACACTGCATTACTGTCCGTTGACCAGTATGGGTAACCGGTTGAACCAACGTACAAGTCGTACCATGATCCAGAGGTGCTACCCGCACGCAATAGCAAGTAGTTACCCGCTGGCATTGAAGCACCGATTGGGATACGGTTCTCTCCTGAAGCAGACCAAGTCGCTGTCGTAGAGAAGATCGTAGCCCCTGTGCTCACGTCGATCACGTTGATCGCTTCAGAACCAGAGGCAGACGTTGGGTATATACTTACCGTATCAAGCGTTGCCGCCTGGAACGTAGTGAAGTATACACCGTCCTGACCTGACCATGTCGCGGTTGGAGTCGGTGTAGCGATTTCTGTTTCGCTGCTTACCGTTCCTACAGTGATCGTCGTATCCATAGTAACACCCGTCAAGGTGATCGTAGAATCAACTCCAGCTACTGCCAAAGTATCACCATTCGAAGACCATAGGGCTGTTCCTTGTTGTGGATGAGTAACCGTCATTACAACGTCGTCACCTGAACAAATCATTGCTGGGTAGTTCACCGCTACTTGCTGAGCATCTGAGATCTCAACCGAAGTAGATAGTGTATCGTTACCTGGGCGACCGTCACCGCTTAGCTGAGTGTAAGCTACAACCGACATAGGACCTCCCACGTAGTTGCTCACGTAACCCAACATTACAGTGTCTTTACCACCAAACGGTACCGATAGACCGGTCAACGTCTGAGTCAAGGTAGTACCCATAACATCAGCGCTCACTGTCAAACCAGTCAAAGTGTTCTGACCGTAGTTCGAGATCTCAACGCTTACCATCAAGCTGTCGCTACCACAAACACCATTGCCTGGGCTCAACAACGCGGTCAATGACGCATCGTCACCGATCACATCAAACTCATCCGCACCGATATCTACAGTAGTCGAACCTGACATCGGACGAGTATCGCCGTCGATATCTTCAGTCACACCCACTGAGTTATCACCGTGGTCGTTCGCCAATGGACCGAACACGTGCAAGTCATTCGCACCAGCAAAGATTGGATCACCTACCCAAGAGTTTTGGTTCTTAGTTGAGTCGATACCCGCCAATGACGATGAATCAGTTGGGTAGTTCGCTGAACCGTTGTAGATGTACGCCAAGTTCGTACCCAAGCTGTAGTACAAGTTGTAATCAATGCTTGAGCTTGAGTAGTAGCTGTACAACGCGTAAGTACCACCCTGGAAGATGTTGTTACGGATGTCCGTACCTGATCCATTGTAGTAGTCGTAGAAACCGTAGTAGCTACCCACACATGTGTTGTGGTATACCCCTAGTTCTGAACCGTAGTACACACGCAAACCGTAGTATCCGTTGTTGAACATGTTGTTCGAAATCTCACTATCTAGGGTAGCATCAGAAGAAGTTCCTAGGTAGTAGGCCAATACTGAGTAGTAGCTATCCACCATGTTCTTGCTGAACACACAACCGTCGATATCGTATAGATAAGCTCCATAGTTGTAAGCGTTCGTGAAGTTACCGATGTTGTTTTCTACCATTTCTACATCGCGCGCATAGCGAATGTAAATACCATAGTAATAAGCATCGGTAAAGGTATTATTCGAAATATCTACATCATGCGTAGCACCAAGTGTTGCACTCGCACCGTACAAAGAAACTGAGAAGTAACCACCTTTAATAGTGTTATCACTAATAGTCAAGTATTCCTCACCTTCAGTTGAAGACGAGTACGACGTCGCAGAAGCAGAAGCAACGATAGCGATGTTCGCTGTTGAAGCTGCACTTGACGTCTCAATCGTGCTACCGGTGATGTTTACGTGTTCTGTACCGTTCAAGCGAACAGCGTATCCACCAGTGGTGCGGATGTATAGATCCTCAAGGTTGATGTACGAAGCACCGTCAAGTACCAACGCACCCAAGGTATCTCCTGTTGCGTTTGCACCTGAGAATGTGATCGTGCTAGTTGCACTCACACCATTCACCGCACCAATAGTACCACCAGCGTGTGAGCCGCTCTGTAGTTCGAAAGTGACTGCACCTCCAATACCACACACGTTCAATGTGCTGATTACACTATCCATAGTCGCAAAGTCTCCCGTAGGACCTACAGAGTAAGTACCCGCTGCTAATGGACCCGTACACTCGGTAGTGAAGGTAAATGGACCCTCCCACTGACCTGGGTTACAACAGCTCTCTACGTAGAAGTCGTACGTAGTATTCGGGTTCAATCCGCTCAACGTGTGAGGAGCAGTAACGTTTGAATCTACAGTACCTGATTGAGCACCAACACCAGTTCCTTGGATGAATCCAGTAGGACCGTATTCTACGTTGAAACAGTTGTTACCAGTGTAATTCCAAGTCAAATCAGCTGATGAATCAGTGATGTTACCCGCCATCTGGTTGTAGTTGATACATGATGGCATCGCGTTGATTTCAACACTATCCATATATACATAGTCGTAAGTAGACTTAGAATAGAATCGGAAACCGACACGCATATCGCCAGTCTGCACTGCAGAAGAATCCAAGTACACTTGGTACTGAGCGTAAGAAGTATTACCTCCCAAGTTGAAAGACTGGATCGTACGAGCAGTTTCGTAGTTACCCATAGCGTCAGTCGCTACAACGTCAAAACCACCTGGGTATGAAGTTGAAGACGAGCGCGCATAGAACGTAAGTACATGACCGCCTTGATCCAAGTTTTGGATCATCGGTGTAGATACAACGTTAGTATCGCCACCATTAGCATACATGTAAGCTCTCAATGAGTAGCTTCCTGAGTATGCGTAGTAGCTGTAACCATAGCCCATAGAGTATGATGTTCCACCGTCTGTATCGTAAGCCCAACAATCTGGTAGGTTTGGATTCAGGCTGTTCCCTGAATATGCAGGAGATGTTTCGAAACCATCAGCAAACGGCACTGAGGTTGGTGAACATGGGATATCTACAGAAATTGGTCCTACCCAAGGAGATACTGAACCGTTGCTGCTCATACAGTCAGACTGAATGTAAAAGTCGTAACAAGTCGCATCGTCCAAAGTATTGATCGACCAAGTATTGCCCTGTACGGTATCCGTTGGTGCACCTGTACCTTGAGTAAAACCACATGGTCCCCACTCAATGATATAATTATTCACTGCAGAACTATCTGTCCAAGACAATGTCGCCGAAGAATCAGAGGTAGCATTACCCATAGCATTCAATGCGATAGGACAGTTAGGGATGTCGCGAATCTCAATATCATCTACATACGCGTAAGTATATGAGTACGTGTAACCTGAAACAAACTCAGGGACAATCATAAACACGACGCGAGAAGCATTCGATGGTACGTTATCTAAATCAACTGTGTATTCGTTGTACACATTTGTGTAGTTGATAGTATCAACGATGTTGATTGAACTCAAAGAAGCATTTGTATCAGCAGTGGCGATAATGATTTTTGAGTTGTAGTAGGCAACTGAAGATGAGGTTCTTACATTAAAGATTACCTGCTTATCGTTGCCATTCAAGCCTGCGATTCTTGGAGAGAATGCTGCCAAAGTATCGCCATCAGCACTATTCGTTGAAGTTGTACTCGCGTACCCGTAGAAACGCAAAGAGTTAGACCCTGTATTCGCGTAGAAACTGTAGCTGTAATTGTATGCGAATAACGACGTAGAAGTTCCCGTCTTAGCATATGCCCAACAATCTGGCAAGTTTGGATCTGAACTATTACCACTTGAGAAGCCTTCGAAACCTTCAGTTAGTGGTACTGAGAAGTCACCACACTCCGTCTTGAACGTAAATGGACCTACCCAGTTCGACGTACCGTCACCAGTAGCCGTACAGTTCGCCATTACATAGGCGTCGTAGTAAGTGTTTGACATCAAGCCAGTTGCAGTGTACGACGTAGTCGTAGAAGAGTATGACGTACCTGTACCTTGAGTAAACCCTGTTGGCCCAACCTCAATGTTAAAGGCACTTGAGGATGATGACCAAGTCAACGTTGCAGAAGTTTGTGTTGCACCTGCAAGTGCCAAGCCTACTGGCTCTGGACATGGAGGAATATCCTTGATCGTCACATCATCAATGTATACATAGTCATAGCTAAAATCTCTAATCCATACGAAAGCAACACGAGCATCACCAGAAGTGATACCTGCAGCTGCATCCAAGTAAACTGTTTGCTTAGCATAAGCGGTGGTTGAGTAAACAGTATCTACAATCTTCAATGAAGAAGCATCACCGTTTGCATTCGTTACCCCAACGATAACCATACCGTCATACGAAGCAGAAGATGTTCTCGAGTAGAATTCAATTTGCTTCGTAGCGCTATCTAGACCTTGAATAACAGGCATTATAGCGATAGTAGAATCTACGTAAGCCGATGAAGTCGATGTAGAACCTGATTTGTACCCATATAACATCTGTGAACCTGAGTTCGCATAAGTTGAATAGTTACGTACGTACCAGTATGGGTATGCGTAAGACAATGGTGCGTTACAGTTGTAGTAATCCCAACAGTTTGGAAGTGATGGATTGTTGTACGCACCTGAAGCAGTGTTGTCGAAGTTCTCTGACCATGGAGTTGTAAGAGCCGCACACTGTGTGTACTGACCGTTCAACGCAGCAGTCATTGAGCTATCGTTCACTGAACAAATTGTAGTCACGCGGAAATCATACGAAGTGGCCGCCATCAATCCTGTGACGTAAGCTGTATCCGAATAGACCCACATGGTATCCCCTGTTCCTGGTGTAAAACCAGTCGTATCATACTCAATAAGGTGGTATGAATACGAAGAAGCACCGTCCCAAGACAGTGCTGCATCATAAGCTCCGGTTGTTACCGAAAGGTTCGTAGGCATAGAACACGTAGACAATGTGTTACAATACACATAATACTGTGTTGCCCCAGCGCTCATGACTGCACCAGTTGGAGAAGAATACAAGGTGTTACCAGAAGCATCTTTAATCTTGTAAGTACATTCAGATGCCCAAGATCCACCACCTTGCCATGAGAAGTCCAAAGTATCCCCGTAACTAACGGTAAGGGAATATGAAGCAAAACTACCCGAGGAAAGGGTATAAGTTGTTGTCGTCCCACCGGAAGAGATAACGTCCATGTCGTTGCCGTTCCACCCGTCACCATAAGAATCATACAATTCTAAGGTAATAGGCCCACAGCTCTCCGATTGAGCAAATACTGTAAAACCAGTAAAGGCAAACAGCATTAACAGCAACGAGCGAGTGAGTAATTGTTTTTTCATAGCTATAAAGCGTTTAATTAAGCGAATTCGCAATATCTCAAATTGAATCAAACGAAACAAATGTTTTGAGATATTTAATCGCGGATCAGGTTTACCATTCAATTCATCCGAGATATGGATTGCCAAACTACTGTATTACAGAATGTTGGAATATACTCCGAGGACTTCTCAACCGTTGGACACAACCCATTTTAAAGAAATCTACCATTTCTAATTGGAATTTTCTTCCCAGGCATAAATAGAATCGAAGCTTAAATAAGATGAAGTATTCTTGAATTCCTTGAAATAATAAAAACCCAACAACCAAAATCAAAAACCCCGACGCGTAATCGCGTCGGGGCTTATTCGATTCTCGTGAACCCGGCAGGACTCGAACCTGCGACCGTCTGCTTAGAAGGCAGATGCTCTATCCAGCTGAGCTACGAGTCCAAACCTATAGGGTGAGGAGAAGAAGTTGTCGGGAAGACAGGACTCGAACCTGCGACCCTCTG
>Ga0213860_10000797_pt1 | contig 12713 bp, 10 predicted proteins | sample PICome_3_FD_160118 | JGI IMG/M metagenome (GOLD analysis project Ga0213860, IMG submission 160118) | Coastal seawater microbial communities near Pivers Island, North Carolina, United States - PICO550 | ecosystem: Environmental > Aquatic > Marine > Coastal | place: USA: North Carolina...
AGTTTTTCAGTCGCACTATCTGTAACTTTTTCACCTATTTTTTCTGATGCTTCTTTTGCAGAATTTGTGAAAAATCCTTTCAACTTATCAAGTGCCGATTTATATGATTCTGGTTTTAGTATAGATGTAAATCCATCTTTAATTGAAGCAAAACTAGATCCAATAGAAGAAAATCCTGTTTTAATCAATGAAAATAATCCAGTAAACATTCCAGATAATGGTTTGAACATTAAGAATCCACCTGTTATTATTCCCAAAACTGACAGAAGAGAAGTTCCCCATCCATCAAACATATTTTTTAATACTTTTGCATTTCCTGTCAGTAATGAAAGCATTCCAAGTATAAGTTCGAAAGGTTTCACAAGTAATCCCAATACAAAACCAAGAACTTTAAATGTCGGTACTAATAATTCGGCAATTGCTAAAAATGAAGGCATCAAATTTTGAACAACAGGAAGCAATGCAGTTTTTAACTCAAGAAACGCAGCGTTTAATTGATCTTGCACAGCCTTTTGTGCTTCTAGTTCTTGAGTTTTTTGTAATTCTAATTCTAATTGTTCTTTTGCACTTAATTTAGACTCAGTTACTTTTTTATTAAGTTCTGCTAATTTTTGTTTAGCCAAATCGTTTCCGGAATCAGCAAGTTCTTGTAATAATTTTTCTCGTTCTACACGGTCTCTTTCAGTTTTTTCTAAATTATACAAAGTAGAAAGTTGAACACCCATAGCATCAGCAATACTTTTTTGTTGCCATCTACTCATATTAGCCAAACCACCTTGTTGTTTTAAAATTGCCAACTGCTCCTCTGCCATTTTTTGAGCATCACCTTCAAGTGCAAGTGATCTTAATTTATTAAGATTGATTCTTCTACCGAACATGGTATTCATTTCCATCTCCGATTGTATACTACTTTCAAAATCTAATAATTTATCAGCAGCCGATGCCATATCTTCAAGTGATGTACCCATTTTACGAGCTTCTACAGCTGCTTTAGCTAAATTTTTTGCTGAACCACCCGAGAATATCATTGCTTCTTCACTTGCTTCGGATATGTCGGACATCACTTTTGAAAAACTAACACCATATTTTTCAGACAATTTTGATATGTGCATTAAGCTTTTAGTTGCTTGTTCTCCTGTTTTTGCTCCAAGTTTCATCATGGTACTTATAGCACCCGCAGTTACCTCACTTGCAACACCAAAGTTCTGTTTTATTAATGCAACATTATCAATTGTATCTTGTGTAAGATGTGTATGACTTGAAAATACTTCACTTAAAGCAGTTGCAGACTCCCTTGCATCTTCCAGAGTTACACCGTATCTTGAAAATTCATCTCTTGATTGTTGAATCATATCTCGGATTTCGGTGGTAGATGAAATAGATAAACCCATACTTTCACGAAACGCACGACCTGCTTCTTCTATTTTTCCAAGTTCACTATATGCACTTTTTAACATCAATATAAATGTACCAAATGCAGCTAGTGTAAGAATAACAGGATTTAACAATGCTTCCCCTAAAATTGATCCAAAACTTTTTAACGAATCCGTAATAGCACTAAATCCTGCTTTGAGTGCATGAGTTGTTGACTTTGTATCGGATAATGTTTTAAGTGATGCTTCAAGTGCTTGATTTAAAGAATCTTTTATCATTTTAGATGCGTCTGATAATGGTTTTTCTAAAAACGCATTTATATATTTACCAACAAATGGAAGTTTATTTATTGTATCTGTGATACTACTTTGCATCGAATCTATATTACTTTCAATTTCTGTTTTTAATGCTTTTACGGACTCTAATAATTCTTTTTTATTTTTACCCATTTCATGCAATGCATCATTTGACTTGTTAAGGTTTTCTAGATTTTTTTCAGATGTTCGTAATATATTTGAATTGTGCAATGAAATGTCCATCGCCATGCTAGATAAAACTCCATTCTTTTTTACTATATCAAGCATAGTTTCTAATTGTTTATCTTTAAAGTGCTTGAGTGCTGTTTCTTGTGCAATTAATTCTTTATTACGTGCGTTTTCCTGGACAAGACTATCTTCAAGTTGTTGTAATTTTTCTAATCTGGATGAATAACTTGCATCACTTGCATCTAATACAAACAACGCATCTTTTTCTAAGGCAATTTTTTCTTCTAGGTCAGGAATTGTAACTTGTGTGCTTTGTTTTATCAATTCACCACCATCTGCTATTCGTTTTGATAAATCTTCTTGATGAGCAAGTAATGTGTTGGTATACTCGGAGTGATCACCTGCACTTTTTAAATTTGTTTTTACTTCTTCTGTTAAAGATTTTATTTTTGTAAAGTAACTTTCTGTTTGAATCAAATTGTTTGTCATAGACATTACTTTGTCGTCGCCTACGATTTCAATAGCAGCTTCTAAATTTCCATCTTTGATATGATTACTGATTTTATTTGCGTGGTCTCGTATTTCACTTAATCCCGGTGATATATTCTTTTCAAATGCGTCTTGCATTTTTTTTGAAAAGTCTTCAGTCGACCACTCTACAAATTCATCTGCCATGTTTTATCAAAGTTCTACAAACGGTGGTAGATTTGGATTATTATTTATTGCGTTTTTCAAATCTTCTCTGCTCGTAAGACCGAGTCGTTTTAATCTCGCTTTAAACTCTTTTGTATCTTCGATGTACTTGTCAAATGCACCTGCAAGTCTTGGGTCAGAGAACGCACCCTTTGCAAGTTTTCCTGCTTTATTTTTGAAAATAGCAGTTACAAGTTTTCCAAAAAATTCATTTAATTGTTGCTCTTCAGTTAGATTTTGTTTTTTTGATTTATTATTTTTTTTCATATATAAAATTCCTATGTGTACATATATCCATGTATAAATATATGCTTATAGAAAATTATATATAAATCACCTATCTAAATGAAGATTTTGAACGAGGTCCGGAAGATCTAGCACTTTGCTTAGACTTATTTTGTTGTTCTTTTATTTGCTCAGATTCTTTTGTTTTTATATCAAGAAGTTTTTTTGCGTAAAACCTTCTCAAATAAATCGGCAAATTATATACTATGCTTTGATTAAAAGCACCTTGACTATAATAGCAGAGATTAAAAATCTCTTCGTGCAAACTTATTCTATACTCTGGTGGAAGGGTAAAAAAAGTCGACCCCGAGAGGGATCGTCATCCTTTCAGTATAACCGGTGTCTTCCGATTCAAAGTTAAATGTCATATCTAAGTCTGGTGTATTTTGCTTGATATGTTCACGAAATGCTAAACTATCTCTTGCAAGTAGTTCTTTATCTACAAAATTTTTGATTTTAGCACGATCATCATCACCATCTAATGTTTGAATAACATACTTTAATCGTGTGGTAACTTCGGATGTTTCATTCTTATTCTTAGAAAACTTTTTCATGCTTTTGATTTCAAGGTCAATTGATTGTTCATCTGCGTGTGTAAGAAGTTTCCAATGAACTTTTCGTTTACTATAAGGAAGTTCATATTCAAATAAATTTAATCCTTTTTCATAACTTTCAAAATCGATTTCTCTTGGATCGAGTTTAGTTAAGTCAATTGAATCTTCTACATCGTCACCGGTGGACGGATCTTTAAACTTTATCTGATAATCTTTTCCATATGCAAGTACACGAGCTGCAATAAAAATCGCATTTTTGTCACCCACTAAAATGTCATCTAATTTTACATTTGGTGTAACAATTAATTGTTCAAGAAGTTTATCTAAAACTACACCTTTTTTAATTAAGTTTTGTGATGTCAAAATATCTTCTTCACGTGCAGTCATATACTTAATATCAATTCTTCCACTTGCAAGTGGACTGCTTTGTGAATAAAACCACCCTTTGCTCGGTAAGTCAATTACTTCACTTGGGTATTCAATTTTAGTTGGTGTGTCGGATTGAAATGAAGCTGCTGAACTTGTGGTCTGTGAATGAGTAGTGGTTGTTTCTTGTTTTGTAGACGTACTTCCTTCTACTGCATCTTTTGTAGCTTGCATTGCCCGTTTTACTTCTTCGGGTATTTTAATACTTTCTTCGTTTTCCATAAATCTATAACCTTTTAAATAATGATAGTATAATATATACTACTATATATACATATACAAGAATAAAATTTTTAATAGCAAATTAAAAATTATCCAGCAAGAGAAAACTTTAAAATACCCTTATGATCTTTGTAATCAAAAAAATCAGAAGTCTTTTTACCTTTCCAATTTTTCATTGCAGTAACTCCGATTTTTCCATCATTGAATACTATTTTTTTTCCACCCTTTGTAGTAAATACCAATCGTCCTGAATTTGTATCAATATCATAGTTCTTTTTAAACTTTTCAGCCTTAACTTGACTCAACAAGAATTTAACAAGTTTTGCGTATGAACTACTTAGTCCTTCAAGCATTATTTCAGTCTTTAAGTCCTGCTCTATTTCTTCAAATATAGAAATTACTTGGTTTTTTAATTCAGTGTTTTTCATTTTGTATAAATATATACGCAAACAAAAAAAAAACTCCCAAACGGGAGTTTTTTTAAAATACAACCTTGTATCAATAAATTAGTATTGAAGAATTGCGTAATCATACGCAACAGTCAATTCTACATTCAAAGGATCTCCTGTTGCCCAATCTAATGTTCCAAAGTTGACTGCGGTACAAAAAGCACCTTTGATTGTCCATTCCTCAACTTTGTCACCGACTGGTCCAAGTAGATTGATTGTTAAATCTTTCTTGTAGAAATCTGCGTAACCATTTCTTCCTGTTACAGATTCGTGTGAAAGACGAATCCATTCCATAGCAGCTTGAGCTGCACTAGGTACTACAGGATCGTAAAGTGTCATTGTGATGTCTTGCCATTCTGCTTTTCCACCACGTAGTTTTCTTTTGATATTAATGTGATCGATTGTCACTGGATCAATATTAAGATTTGGACGACTTACACCTTTGATAAGGTATGAAGGAAGACCGTCCATATACATAATAAATCTGTTTACTGTTTTTGGCTCAAACGCCGTAAAAAACATTTCATTTACATCTATTACTTCTGCCATTGTTGTTCTCCTTTAGAGGTTGTATTTATCATAAATATTTGTTAAAAATTTCAAAATTGTTTTTTTTTAATTTATTTCAATTATAAATATAAAGTTTATCGAAAATATATGTATTTATTTTTTCGTTAGTTTCTGTCCCACCAATTTTGCACTACCATATAATACCGCACTTACAAATTGAATATGTTGTGGACCAGGCCAAGGAAATGACAATCCAAGCATACCCGTTGCGAACAAAGTAAGTAATGCCATTCCTTCGGGACCAGCAAATAATTTGGATAATGTAAAACCTCCACCGAGTGCCATTATCATATCACCCATATCGAAATCATAATCAGCATTACCTGTAAATGTCATATTCAACCAAATATAAATTAATATTCCAGCCACAGCAATTCCCGCAATTCGTTTGGTTTTCGGGTGTTTTGCAAGAAACGCATCTAGATCTTTTAATTTTTCTTCAGTCCACTTTCCAACTTTTGTATTAGCAATATATTCACCAATTGCTTTAATGACTTGTTTATATGCGGTGAATCCCATTTTGACAATTTTAAAAAGATACTTCATACTGAATTTTATTTTTGCAAAAAACTTAAAAACTATTTTGTTCATGAATAATTTTATTAGGTCTTTGAGTTTTACAGATACAATATCTGTCAACTGCTTAATAAAACCCCATATTTTTTTGATTGGTCCGGGAATCAATATTTCAGTTATATAAACATTGTCTTCCAACAAATTATTTTGATTAACAAATGAAACGAAATTTTCGTACATTATATCATCAACTATACTTGTTAAATCGGTATTCATAATAATAAATATATATAATCACAAAAAAACCCCCCAAGATTGGGGGGTTTTAATTTTAATAAATCAATAATTTATATTAACCAAAAGATGCACCAGTTGCTTGAAGATTGAAATCAACAATTATGAATTCAACTGCCCTTGCTGGTTGCAAGAAGATTTGTCCATAAAGAATATTTCTGTCAATCAAATCAGGTGTATTGTTTGATTCATCCATAATAACATTAAATGCATAAAGACCTTGTCTTTGTTGTACTGCTTCTAAGTATGGATTTACAATTGCCAAGAACTTGTTACGAGTTGCAGCGGTATTTTGTTCAAACAATAAGTAACGAGATGTACTTGCTACAAACTTCTTAAGATTAATAAGCAAACGACGAACATTGATTCTGTCAAGTGCTGATGCACGACGTTGTAAGGTTTTTTGACCAAAAGCAACAATACCTTGACCAGGAAATGCAGCGATTGGATTAACTTTACCTTCATACAATTCATCACGTTCTGCGAAGGTAAGACGATCCATAACACTAACTGCTTGCTCTAATCCACCACGATTCAAACCAGCGGGTGCAAACCATTCAGCAGCGGACTTATCGTTTGCAGCGTAAACCGCAGGCATCACCGCACTTGGTGGATAAACTTGCAATGCATTCGTTGCAGGATCAAGAATTTTAACCCAAGGATAATATGTTGCAGCGTAATTACTATCAAGTGTAGATGCTTGTGCAACTGCTTCTGTAACTTTTCCAGGTTGTCCTGTAGCAGATACACAATCCAAAATATAGAAACAATCTTCACGTGTTTCACATAAATCTACACCCATATTTACTATACTACGATGTAGTTCCATACTAAGACCAGGTGTTGTCAATAAGTTGATATCAAATTCATCTTGATTACTTAATGCTTTAAATGCTCTTTCATATGCTTGTGAACCAGGTGAGAATCTTTTACTACAATCCATCCCTTGAACATTATTTGGTGAAATATCAGCACCAAGCATGATTGGAAGAACAGGAGAATGACCATCGTCACCACCTTGGAATCCTACGAGAAATCTTCTTTGCTTTCTTGCATCATATTCATCGGTTGCACTTGCAGGTTTTGCTGGAATTGGTTCTACTACTTCAGTTTGAAGAACCCCATCAATATCCATATAAACTTCACCCGATGTATCTAAATAGAATCCGGTACCTGCGTGTTGTGCATTCTCAGGAATTGGTTTAAACAATTCATTCGTATCCTTAGACGCATTTGGCATAACCAATACACCATCAGGAGAGTCTTGATTAAATACTGCACCTGAGAAGTATCTTCCAGGAACTCTGCTATACTGAGATGCTCTTGAGTATTTGGGTTCAGGTAGATCGTAAAAAGGAATTCCGTTTGAATTTACTGGACTACCAAATGGAGTTTTATATGCAGCGTGTCCATAAGGAATACATTGAGTTGGTGCAGATGCTTCAACTGGCATTTCTATGCGAATCCAATTACTTCTGTTGGCATAATCACCTCTTTCAATTACCTTACCCATTTCATTGATGTATGTATAACGGTCACCAATTACTCTAGCAATATATCTTGGACTTGCGGGATCTAATGTTAACTCACGATAATCTTCAAGAACATCTTGAGTTTTATCGTTGTCATTTATACCACGAACAACCAAACTAAATGAACCATATTCAGTTCCGTCTAGTGTTCCTGCGGTTTTTACATTATATATACCAACTTTAATTTCACTATTAGCAGAACGACCAAAACTACGAGTTGCAATTTTAAATAACTCATATCGTGTTCCACTTACTATTTGAGACATAATAGAAGGAGTGTGAGCAGGACGACAAGCATGCTCTCCTTGTCCTGCACCATCATATGGTTTATATTGATAATCAGGATCGGAAGCATTTGGTGTACCATCGTTATCAGCATCACCATCTAAATCAGAAAAGTTTAAAAAGTCATCACTAACTGCGATATGCAATTTAAATTTTGCACCTGCAAATTCGATTAAATCAAATATGAATTGTTGCGTACTTTCAAAGTATGATGCCCAATATCCTGGTTTCTTATTTTTTTGAGGAGATTTTCCAAAAACATTAATAAGTGTACTTGAATCCGATGGATTAATGCTGAACGAAAATGTATCAAGATGAGACTGAGTTCCTTGATATACTTGATTTAGTTCAAGTTGTCCTTCGTAATGTCTTACTGAAATCATTACAGGATTACCTTCATCATCAAATTTTGGATTTCCTTCTATATCGTTTTCTTGTACTAGTTCTTTAAATAAAGGCAACCCTTTGTCCATATCCAACTGAATACCATCTTCGGTAATTTCAATATCAAAATCTCCATCTCCTGAAGTATCTACTTCCTGATTTTCCATATCTAGAAGACGAGTACCTCTAAATCCAATACTTGTTTGATTTGGAGATGCTAAATCTTTCTTTGCAATTAATTGTTGTGTTGCAGGATCAACTTCAGTTAATGTATTTGCCAAGACTCCTAAAATATAAGGTTGAGTTTGAATGTCACCTTCTGTAACACCGAGTTCGTTATCTTCGTCTAAACTTCCTGACTCGTAACTTGCGGTGAGTATAAGTGCATCGGATACTTTGTGACCTTCAAGTGCACCAGTTCTTACAATTGTAACAACTCCTTGGTTTAATAAATATTCACGTGCAGTAAACGGTTGATAATACAAACCTTGTGGTGTACCGAATAATGCTTCTAATTGATTCACACTTCTTACTACGGTAGGTGAAAATGCTGGACCTTTTGTGAAAGGACCTACAACTGCTCCTCCGATTTGACCGATTCCCTCAACTAAGTAAGTTGAATCGATTTCGTTTGTGAAAACTGCTGGACTAACTATACGCTCTGCCATCTTATGGTGTCTCCTATAATTGGGTTAATGATTTAGATTTAAAACTTTTAAGATAAATATGCAAAAAAAATTCCAAAATTTAATATTTAACTAAAATATCAATTTTTAATATATATTCCAGACTCTATATCAAGTTGTCCGTCTCCATATTTACGTTTAAGTCTTTCCAACATTATAGTTTCTTTATTACCGAATTCTAAAAATGTTTTATTTAAAGTTTTTTCGTTTTCTTTTAATCGTTTAAGTTTACTTTTTAATTTAAATCGTTCGGCACTGATTTCACCAAACGCAATTAAAAGATTTTGATATTCTGCATTTAATTCAAGTATTTCAGTTTGTTCTTCTTTTGTTATTTTTATTTGAGAATTATTATCCATACAATTATCATACATCATTTTACAACAAATTCAATAAAAAAACTAGTCTTGATAGACAATTTTAATTAATTCATTTTTTTCATATGATTTTATTTTGATTTTCTTTTTATCACCAATTGTAGTAATAAAATATTCATTTGATTCTAATTTTTTATTTTCGGATAAATAATCCCAAATTAAACTTCCATCACTTTCTAATTTTAAATTAAAATTTCTACCACTTACATTTAATGTATAAATTTCTTCATCTGGCAAGATTCTAATATTAAATTCTCCCACCTCATCATCTGTAATATATATTTTTTTTGTTTTTCTATTTAACAATAAGTTTTTTGATGTTTCATTTAATTTTTGCTTAATTTTTATTGCCATTTCTTTTTTACTAGGAACAATTGTATCATATGTGTTTATTGCCTCTAATCCGAATTTAACTTTTCTAGTACCAAGTGTCCGTTGTACAGTTGTTTTATTATCAAATACTCTTGGTAATAAATATGCATTTACGGTTAATGTAAATGAAGTAGATACTGAACGGTCATCGTCACTTGGAACTTCCACTGCATTTGTAAATGAATCTATACTTGCTCTGAATTTTAATCGTGTTGGATCACCCCAGTAATCTCCTTCTGCAAAATTTATTGTTTCTACCAGACTATTCATTTGTTGAACATATTCTGTGGACATATTAAATTCATATGTCAATACTACATGGTCTGGAAATGTTACATTATGCACTTCTGCTAAAGGATGTGCGTTGTTTAATAAACTAAATCTGTCATATGAATTTTTATTACTATATTTTTTTACAAATGGCACGGAAAGGTATTTGTTGAAAGTTACAAATGACTCATCCTTTGATACTCCTGTTCGTGTAAAAACAATCATAGGTCTTTGTAATTGACCTTTTTCATCACGATACACTCCGTCCGATTGAATTGCACTCCACCTTTCCGGTGAAGCATGACGTACGGGTACTGATATCAATGTATTATTTTCTCCCACTACTTGTGGATTTATAACCTTCGTAAAATATTCGTATATTATATTATCTATGTCTAATAAAGTTATAGAAAAATTTCCAAATGCACCGAGTTCGTCTGATACCTTAGTTTTTTCTGCCCGATTATCCGAATACAATTTATGATTGGATTTTTTTAAATTCGACATACTTGGATCATTATCCACGTTTGGTACAGGTTTACTTAAATCAACCGTAAACTCTTCTTCTGTACTTAAGTTTTTAAATGTTACAAACGGATTATTTACATTTTCAAAATCCATTATTGTTGCCTCGGTGTGATGTTTAATTTACTTTTTCTAGACATATGTGCATTGCATAGTAAACTATAATTTTTTTCAGGTTGACCTCCCAAAAATTGATTTTCTACTACATTTGAAATTTCAAAGTATGAGTTTTCCCAATAAATTATATCACCTACCTCAGGATATATTTTCTTTATTTCACACAATTTTTGGTGAAATTTAAATACTGTTCCTTTTTTAACATCCGGCCCAAATCCTTCATAGTTAGTAGTCTGTGGGTCAGATTCAACTAAACATGATGTATTGACCCCCTCATAGTAGATTTTATCCATACTCTCACCGTAAACAGTTGACTTTGTGTAATATGGATTTATTTTATATAACACAACTAATTGTTCTATTATGTCACTCAACAACTCACCATTAAGACTATTCATAAATCGAACATCTCTTCGTGTAAAATATCTTCCTCGGGACCTATCCATTATCCAATATACAAAAAGTTCGGAACTTTTTTAAGATTTTCTTGCAAATTATCAGAAACTTGATTCAATTGCTCACTTGTAGTACTACGACTTGTCACTTCTAGATCTTCTCTAAGTTCAGTAATGAGTGTTTCTTTTTCTTGTTGTGCTTCACTACGTAATTCTGCTCCGTCTAAAGATGTTTCTCCACCTGGAATTGGTATGCTTTGATATTTTGCACGAATTGCTCCTAACAATTCTTTACACAATGCCAAATAATATTTCATAATCCATCGTTTTCCAACATCGTTTATACTTCCAAAATTATGAAATTCATATGGAGCATTACTTACATCTGTAACATTACTTTCGCAATGTGTACCTAATTTAGTATCATCTTTTACATCTTTATCATTTGAATCTAATCCTGTTTTTGTTTCAGATGAAACTACTTGTTGAGTGGTTTCTTCAGTTATTTCTGTTTGAGTTTTCGGCATTGTATTGAATTCATCGGCATCGACATATCCCTGCACCGCTGCTATGTCTCGTTCTCTTTTATACACATAGTCAAACCACAATGTAAAATCTTTTTGAGGAACAGGCAATAATGTTAGTTTATTGTTAATTACCTCAAAACCGTAAGCACTTCGTCTAACCTGTTCATTAAATTCTATTGCTTGCAATCTCATCAAGTCCTCATTAACCGGACGCAACAAAAATTGAGTTCCCATTGGAGACATTCCGTTCCAACCGAATTCATTTAATAAATTTGCATGACTCATACCGGAGTTTGACATTGGATCGTATATTTTGTTTAATGCAGGAGGTGGGTGATGCCATATTCTTTTTACTTCAATTCTTTCTAATTTTTTTTCACCTGTTTTTGGGCAAATATAATATTTGTTAAATAACCCCTGAAGATCGTATGTTTGAACTCCTTTTTTTACTTCTAAACTAGCCTTTCTCCAATCTACATTTCCACCCACACCAACTTCTGCACCATATGCTTCTGATAACTTTAAGTAAAATGGAAGTGGTTGAGTATTCATAACAGTTGTTGTTAAATTTACACTCGTTGATGTACCTCGCAAACTATATAAGTTTTGCTTAATAGAAAATTGATTAACTTGGGAACTATATTCTGTTATTGCCTCTTCAAAGCAAGCGTAAAATTGTGTGTCTATCATTTCAACATCTACAATTGGATAACCCAGTCGTTTAGCTGCCCAATCAGCAGCTCTTGGTGCAAAACTTATAAATGATGTATCTGAGTCAAAAAAACCAAATGGGGTTTTTCCTATTGGTGTTGACAATGTTCCGTCCCACCTTACTCGTTCTAGTTCGGTGTTTTTCTCAGTATTCTCGTTATTATTATTATCTTCACTCATTGTCTATAAATATACACTAATCATAGTAATCGTTATAAAATAAAAGAGGGGTTCAAAAGAACCCCTCTTAAATTTTGTGTTATCCTTTGCAGAATTAAAGATCTGCTGTACCGGAAACAGAGATTTTTCCGTAGAATTCAGGACGAACCATCTTCTTAGCATAACGAGTCATTACTCCACGACGTGGTGTGAAGTTAACTGGATCGTATACCAAAGGAGTTTGGATCAACGGAATGTACGGAGCATAAACTGCACCAGTTTCAAGGAAGTTTGTTCCACGGAATCCGATAAGAACGTCACCACTTGTCATGTATGGGTTCTTGTAGACTTGGAAACGGTTGTTCAATGCACCGACCTTGGAAACACCCATTGCGAACTGAGACTGATTTCCGTCTGTGTCAGCTGCATAACCTGGGATACTTTCAAGAACAGTTGCTACTTGTGGAGAACAAACCAAGAAGTTTGCACCACCACGAAGAGTCAA
>Ga0213860_10000798_pt1 | contig 12712 bp, 8 predicted proteins | sample PICome_3_FD_160118 | JGI IMG/M metagenome (GOLD analysis project Ga0213860, IMG submission 160118) | Coastal seawater microbial communities near Pivers Island, North Carolina, United States - PICO550 | ecosystem: Environmental > Aquatic > Marine > Coastal | place: USA: North Carolina | collected...
ACAATTTGTCCTCGGGTCGAAACATGGTCAGGTAATGAAAAGCAAACTGCTCTGCCCGCTTTTGCCAGCGTAGTAGTTGAGATGGATCTGATGGTTTCTTTCCTGGCGGCGTTGGCATTTTGCCAAAGAACTTTGGTGTACACTGTTTGGATAGAAGGATCTGATGATATTTAGACCCAATCTTCTCTCTGAGCCCCTTTCCAAAATGAAATGCCTTGTTCTTCTTTCTTCCTCGTCTACTGGGAGTACTAGTGGTGGTAGCATTGTTTCTACTTTTGTTCTCGACAACTTTTACAAGAGCACAGTACTCAAGCCGGTTTAGACTCTTCAACTCTTCTCCACGATACCGATACAAGTCTGGGTATGATATGGCATGCATTTTGTCATTATCCATTTTGTATATTTTGGCCTTTCCATAATCTCCCGGTTCACGAGTTATATCCAATTCGACGTCATCTTCCCAAGCATTACAAGCCTCGTCTGCGTCCTCCTGATTGTCCTGTTCCTGTTCCTCCTCGTCTGCTTTGTTGTTGTCATCTCCAGTGTCAATACCTGTAGTGCTGTCACGACTTTCAGAGATAAGCATAGCCACTATTTGTGAGCAGAAAGTTGCAGAAAGCAAATTAACTGACGGCAATCAAATCAATATCAGTAGTCACATTGCTTCCAATCTTATGGGATATATCAAGTGTAACCGCTATGCGTTACATGTTTAAGAGTCTCCTTGGACAAGTGTATCTCTCAAAATTGTTGCAGTAGTCATATCACTTCCAATCTTATGGGATACATCAAGTGTAACCGATATGCGGTACATGTTTAAGAGTCTCCTTGGACTTGCGAACAACTGTATCTCTCACAATTGCTGCAGTATTCATATCACAGTGTTCAGACATAACTTACCTTGCAGTTGCAGAATTCAACAAACACTCGTCTTCTTTGACTGGGTGTGCTGTCTTATATCTCTCTTCCCCTGCCATATCATCAATGAATGGGTTCCTAATGCTGGTGTTTCGAATATCATCTCTGTCCTCTTCTTCATCAGTGTCTAGACCTGATGCATCCCCGTCATCAGCGCCCTCTCCATATAGGGCCGTTGCAGCACGAGCAACGTGTCCATCTTGTTGTACATCCATCTCTCTCACTTGCTGGATTGCACGTACAAGATTGAAGCTCTCAGCTTCACTTCCGCTTTCTGCGTCATTACCTACTTGATCACTGTCAAAATCTTGTTCACTTTCTGCATCGCTGGCAAAACTGTCTTCGTCCACGCTTTCTTCATCTGTAATTGTTGCTAGTCGCCGCTTTCTTGCTCTTTCTTTTTTAAGCTCGTCCAAGATATAGTTTTTGTATCCTTTGCCATCATAATAAGAAAAGAGCTCAGATGTTATCCTTGCGTCTAAGCCTAGCAGAGCACCAGCAGCTTGCGTATCTGAAACTTCCATCTGCGAATTCAACTTGTTCAGTGTCCTTGTCAAAGTATGCTGGACATGCCTCTTGTGTGTGCCAGAGTCATCAGCAACACTAGGATGCAGTAGGACATCTTCTTGTGCTTTGAGCATCAAAGGGAGAGCATCAATGACCGCAACCCCATCTTTGTTGATGTATGGCCCAATATAAAACAGCGCTCCTCTGCTTTGTTCTTTTGCACCAAGGAACGACGCATTCGTATTACACCCAAGTAACGCTGTCAAGAGAGGATTATAGTCAACCACTAGACCATTTCTACCTTGAACCTCTTTCGATACTTTCTTGTATATCTTGATCAAAGTATCGGTATCTACATGTCTTAACACTTTCATGATTGAGTACAACTTTGGCATGAACAAATTGAAATAGACTTGACCGTCACTGTTAACATGGCAAAGCAGATGAATTGTTTCTGGGCTGCTATCCTTCACATTGTCAGTGTCAGCCGCCATGAACACTTGACGTCTCACCAAACTTTCTCTCTCCTTTTCATACAAAGCCACATTTACTTTCTTAGACTTGGCAAACAAGCAAACTTCTAGCTCAGTTCCAGCTATGCAGCCGTCTTGTATCAACGTGGCATACTCGTGAACTCTAAGATGAGTGTGATTGAGATGTTCCTCGGCCTTCTGCTTCAATGTTATTTGATTCTCTTCATCAAACATTTCATCAGGATTCTCAACCAAATACTGCATCAAATCACTCTTCAAACGTCCAACAGAAAGTTTGGATGATGTGCTGGCACCTACGATGGCCAAACCTTGCATCAGGTTGTAGAAGAGATTATTCGTGTCGCGTACAAAACTGTATGCATCAACTTGATTTACTGCCCACCTTTCACGGTTCTCAACAAACCCATCATTGCTGCTTTCGTTGCTGCTTTTTGGTACATCTAACAACGCAAATTGTGGCCAAGACCAATCGTATCGAAGCAATTGGTAGTGCTCATCATGAAACAGCAAATGTATAGTAGAGAAAGCATCATCAACATGTGCACCATCTCTTTTCATCTCATTCGTATCTTGATGTATTGCCACATTGACCTTGTACACCTTTGCAAAAAGATTGTATTCTAAAATACCCCCTCTCTTACACGAGAATGGCGTGTCGTTGCACATGTCACGAGCATAGTTTGCAAGATCAAAGTCAGATATTTTTCCTGCTAAAGTGAATGAAGGGAAGAAGACATCATAGCACGCATACAGAGCGCACATGAGTGATAAGTTAGCGCGCATAATATGATAGCATGATTTCTTGATGTGAGCACACGTATCTAGATGGCAATCCAAATAGTAAGCACACATTTTCTCACCTCCGTTGCTTTGTTGTCCATCTCTTGCATTCTGTTGTGCCTCCGCCAGTTGCTCGAAAGTCAAAATACTGTTGCTATCATATGGATTCACTTTTTCAGACCGGTGCTCTATCAAGTAATTCATCAATTCCACACGCACACTTTTTGTTGTTTTGCCCTTGGCTTCACCTTGCTTCACTCTTTCCAATCCCTTCAGCATTGCTCGAATAAGGCAATTTTCATCTTTGGGTGGATCATAAAGAACTCGATTCTCATCATCATCATCAGAGATGCGTGGTAACATTTGTTCATGTAGTTGTTGGAGAATTGTATGTCTAGTCACATCCTCTAGTAGAGGCAAAGGATTCAGAGGCTCTTCTTTGGGCCTCTTCATCTCCCAAACAATGATGCGCGGGTCGGGCGATGGAATATGACTCTGCTTCTGACTTGTATCACACTCCACAGCAAAAAGACTCTGCTTCTGACAAGTATCCACTTGATGACATGGTACAACTTCATCTTGTACGCAGTAATGGTACTTATACTGTTCATCAGCATCAGGATCTTCTACTTCTACTGCGGTTGGCCGCTCTAACATCACAGGTTTTGTTGCTTCTCTAAGTCCACTTGGCTTATTCAGTCTGCATCCTTGATGTCCCGTAGTTCCTTTGTAACACGTATAAGAATGCTCATGGATGCCATTTTTTGCACACACTGTTGCATACACATGAGAATTAAAAGCAGACGGTTCTTCCAACGGGTCAGGAGGAACCTGCAACGCCCTTTGTGGTAGGATTCTCTTCACCCGCGGATCATTGGAGACTCGCCTCAATTCCTTCATTGTCAAGTCCGCTACATGCCAACTCCTGTCAAGAGATGCTGAGTACATGGACTCTAATATGGAGCCAATTCTTTTACACAACTCAGGTACGTCAGACATCAACTCAAGTATATCTGGTGAAATGCCTCCCCATGCTACCAAATGATAATGTAGAGAACCCCGACCAGTAGTCTCAGTCTTTCCAAAATGAGCCAAGTTTGTGCCTGATATACCAATTGAATCATGATCGCACGAGGTAAATGTGGTCCTTTTTGCAGATACACTCCTTCCACCAATGATTATTGACAGTATATCCTCAACAAACTTTTTGTAGACTAATGCTGCTCCAACTGGATTCTTGGCTAGATGTGCATATCTTTCACTATACGACTTTGGAATAGGTATGTCCCCATCAATTGCAAAGTCATTTCGAACTCCTTCATACTCTTCACCTGATACACAGCTTGGATAATCACTATTGTTTGAACTGCGCATGGTCATCCTAATTGCAGTAGCACTGTTCACATCATCAATTGCAAAAGTGAGAAATAATGGTGCACAACCAAATCGTCGGCCAAGTGCCATGATTTCTCCTTTGCTACGAGCACTTTCTAAAGCACCAAATATTGCCGACTTCCCAGCAGATTCAAGCATGGGTGCAACCTTTTTCATCACAAGCTTTCCAGCTCGGCTGTGTGGGTTTGCTACTGCCTTCCTTAACTTCATCTGAAAGGCGGGAGACATGAACTCCTTGACAAACGTATCAAACTCCTTTTTCTCTAGTGTCTTTGTATGTACTGCTCTTATGATTTCAAACCGTTGCATCTGGTCAAACAGATGAAATATTAATGGTTGGCATGCTGCGGCTGCTGTGGTAAACTGCAAGAGAAGATGCTCGCGTTCTTTTGAGTTCAAGCGAGGTGTACTCTTGTTGTATGCAGTGCCAAGTAAAAATACTTCTGGATGAGCCTTGACAAGAGATTCATCATATGTGAGAAACTCATTCACTGGGTCGCGTTCTCTGAATGACTTTGCCACATTTTCTTTATACTGCTTCTTTTCCTCCTGAACATCAACTCCCATGGTTTCTGCTGTTTCAACCAAGAAATCATGATCAAGATCGTGCTGGTAATCGTGTGCTGTCTTATTTGACGAGGTCAAATAGACACTTCGCATAGGAAAATCATCGCCACTTTCTCTTGTTGAAATGGAATCAGGTCCTGTTGTAGTTGTAGCTTGACGAACGGCTGCAATATCATCTCTGGCAATATTGATATTGTCCTCACTAGCAGTCAACTCTGCACGTTGAGCCAAATCACTATTGCATTCGTCTATCATGTCCTCAAACTCATGGAAATCTGGCAGTGGATCATCATCTTTGTACCACTCATTGATTCTGTTCAGCACTCCAAGCCACTGATAAATGACAAATGCACGTGCAGATACGTTAGCTGATTTGATTGCCTTTGCAATCAGTCGATCATACTCTCCATTAGGGCCAACAAACTGTAGCTGAACATCGCCGTTGATACTCTCCTGGGTCAAAAGATTGGCTACAACTTGTGGGCTGTCATGATCAAACATGATACCACAACCTTTCAATGCTGAATGATGATTAGATCGTAGCTTGCCGGTATTGCTTTCAATCTTTATCACATTTAGACAGTGCCTCACTTTAGATATGATGTGACGCTCTCGCAAAGTCAAAGGTTCAAGACCAATACGTTGATAGTCTCCAAAATCAACACCACTTGCAATTGATCGTGTTGGGATAGTGTTCAACATAGTACTTGTACTACAACCACTGCAAAGCTTAGCCCTGAATCCAACCTTACCATTATCTTTGTTATACTTCTCCACAAATTCTGGGTGCAAGTGATAACATTTCAAACGCTTGCCACCAAACAGTGGATTAGGCTCAAATAGGTTCTCATCATATTCACTTTCTCCTTTGTTGCAAGCTTGCTGAGTTTCAATGACCCAATCCCGATCTTGTGGCCACACAGAGTATGCCTTCCAAGTCTCAAATACCTTAGTCTCACCACCCTTGTTCACTGGTAAGATCAATGGATCACCAACTCCTTGCTCAATTCTGCTGTTGTGAATTTCCCGGTTCTCATCATTCATTTTCAACAAATCAAGTTCTGTACCCAAATCATGATATTGATAATCACTACCATAACAATCCAAGTTGCGATATCCACAGCATGCACATGTATACAGTGGAGCATCAATCGATCCACCACCAAAGTCTTTCTTTCCCCAACTGACTCCCCTACCTTGTGCCTCCTGAAATCTTCGACCAAGCTCTTGTTGTTTTGCTGGTGTTAGACGCTGACACTCAATAATCTGTTCCACTCGTCTATAGATGTATTCTTCAAGAATAACTTTGGTATTGTTTCCACTTCCACTTGCTACTGACAAGGATTCATATGTATGCTTACAGAGTTCCACATGATCAAGATCAATATAGTTGATGGATGACTCCCTTGGAGATGTAGGTAGGTCGAATGATGAAAAGTCCGGCTGATTTGTATCAGCATACTTTTTGACATCTCCATATGTCATTTCGTAACGAGCATTTGGGTACCCGTCGTCAGGGTCGATACACTTGATGATGAAATATCTCTCTGCATCATCATTGAGGTTGACATCTTCAACTTCACACTCCCAGAGTTCTTGGCCTTTTAGCTGCTTGCCAGTGTCTCCATGCTTCCACCAATACTCAGGAACTTGCAGTCTCAGCCCTTTCAACGATTCGGCCCAAGCAGAATGGATTGTGGTTGCACAACTCTTAGATTTTTCATCAACATCAACATCCTCGAACAGACCTTCAGCTTCATACTGCTTGATATCAATGTTATCTGCAATCCAAAGTAATGCAAACATTTCAAACTCCTCTAGGCATTTATCTCCCTGCCATTTACTCAGTGCAATCCAGTCTTCCTTGCTGAGTATTGTATAAACTACTGTGATGATTGTCATTCTGTGTTTCACACCAACTTCAAAAACCCCATACAATTTGTCAAGCCGTTCATCTACATCCCTTGTTGCCATCTCTTTTGTCTCAAGATAGTCCACTGCATGAAGATATCCGACAAGCCATTTCAGTTCTCTATCCCTCCAACTCCCATTGTTATCATACCAAAGCTGAACTGCTACTTCTGGATGGTCTTCAAACATTTCATGGAGGTAATCTTTTCCAGGTATATCGTAGACTTGAGTACCTTGAAACGTACAAGATTGGCCTACACGCAGCTGGTTTGCATGAGCTCGTGCCTTACTCATTTGTAGTCTAACACTGAGATTGTCTCGTGCTTTCTTCTCTTGACTTCTACTTGCCCTGCTCTTTCTCTTACTTGTGGTGTTTGCCACCGTATCTTGTGCTTTCTCTTCTGGGCTTTGTTCTGCCCGACATTTCCTCATACGTTTGGTGTTTGCCAACGTATCTTGTGCTTTCTTCTCTTGACTTCTACGTTCCCGACTCTTCCTCATACGTTCAGCAGCTGCTGCATTACTCTCAGCTTTTATCTGAGCTGGCGTTTTATTCAAATTCTTGCTCATTCTCTTTCTCTTTCTGCCTCCTCCTAGCATCAGCGGGGGATGGAGAGAGCTCTCCTGTTCATAATAATGATATAGATATAGAGAATACATGTGATGTGAGAGTGAGAAGTGGGTACATGTATAGATGTCCTACAACAACCAAATCTCTCTTTTTGCTTTGACTTCCAATCTTATGGGATGCATCAAGTGTAACCGATATGCGGTACATGTTTAAGAGTCTCCTTGGACTTGTGAACAACTGTATCTCTCACAATTGCTACAGTATTCATATCATAGTGTACAGGGTATCCTTACCTTCACATCTTGCGCACGGTCCGCACGCGTTCTCTTCCACTTGGCCATCTGAATCTGCATGGCATTCTTCTTGAGCCAAGATAATGCCCTTCGACGACACGATCGCGATGACTTGGCCGAAGATTTCATCATCGATTGACCATTGCAATCTTTGTCACATTTACTCTTAGCCAATGCACGAAGAGATATGTCAAAGTTGACAGGATTGTTGGAGAATAGCTTTGCAAAGTTATAGATATCTGATTTGTAGCATCTTCTTCTCTTCATGGTTTTCCTCTTGCCACCACGTCTGTTTCCTCCATGCAGCTGTCTGCATTGGCAAGGAGAATCTGGATGAAAGACATGTGTGGAATGGAAGAGGGATGAGTTAGATGAGAATCAACATCCAGATATAGAAGAGAGCAAAGATATACATATACACATACCTTCTTCTCGATACAAAGCCTTGATCAATACACTCTCAATCAAATCTCGACGCTTGGCCATCCTAGCAATATCACACCAACCACCACGCAAATGGGACATCTTTTTCTTCTTGCTTTTGCTGTTGAATGTTTTTGTAGGAGCAGCCAATGCATGTATCGACATGCCAAAGCTCACGGGGTTGTTGGAGAACAATATAGAAAAGTTGTAGATATCTGAGTTGAAGTTGGAACCAGACGAAGAAGACTTGTTTTTGTTGCAATTTTTAATGTTGGTGGTTGTGATCAAAGCTTTCCTACGGTAGTTGTGACTTCGAGGTGTAGGCAATGGCTCCTTCAACTTGCTATTAGTATTATTGCTATCACTACTGCCACGAATAGGTATGTACTTTGGACCACTCCCCAAGAGATACCTACCAACATATGGGGGTACTTCTTCTGATTTTGATTTTATAGACAAATGATTTGGTGGTTTTGAGGCAGTAACTCTGGACTCTCGCTGCTTCATTTCTTTTGCTATACGAATATTCCTTGCAAGTCTTGATTGTTTAGATTCGCCAGGACGCTTGCGCTTGATAATAGTTGGGTTCTTCAACTCATATAAAACGCGTTTGCTCTTCTCCTTGTCATTATCAATGCTGGTGTATAAAAACAGCGACAGCGTGCAACAATCGTATGTTAGCAGAGAATGGTATGAGTAGAATGAGCAAACAATAACCAAACACAAACCTACCCGCTGGCAAGCTTGTATCGAGCAATGTAAATCTTCTGCTGGTACTTGCTGATATGTCCACCATTTAATAGTTTTTCTAGCCCATTCAAAATATCTCGCGTATTACCAGAGGGGATTGTTTCCTTAATATACTCGTGTATCTTCTCAATTGAACTGCACAAATTTTCATATTGCCCTCTACTCATCAGTCGATTCTGGTTGTACTCGTCTGTGAGTCGATCAACAGTACCTTCCGACCAATTCAATGCACAGTGTAATGGCTTGGATACGATTGTGAAACGAGGGATAGGTCGAATCATTTTCTCCTGAGCCTGAGCAGACATACCACCTGCAGAATCAGAGCCAGAGGGAGAAGTATCGACTGCCATCTTGTTCTTGTCTGTATGCTGAGAAAAAGAGTCTCGCATCTGGCTTGACAATTCATTGTCATTGCTGCAAACAAGATCAGGAGGTTGTTGATATTCCTCGTCATCTAGAGGAGATGTTAATGTTTTTTTGATCTGTGACATTTCTGCATTGATCATGTCAAATGAATCGCTTCCAAGCAGAAAACCAAACTTCTCTGTATCTACTTCACGAAACGAATCGTCATCACATAAAAAGTAAACCTTTGAAGTCATGATTGTAATATGTGGTAAAGTATACAATTCGTACTATTTAGTTGTCACCAGCTGTTGCGAGCGGTAGTGATAGTGATATCAGATATCTGATGATGCTTTACAACATCAAGACGTAAATACAATGCAGCAGGATCGGCTGTTAACGGCTGTTAACGGCTGTTAACGGCTGTTTCACTCCTCAAGTCACGTCCCTCAACCTACAAGAAGAACTGCCATCCTCTGCCTCCCGGTGTTACACATGAAGCAGTCTTACTTTAACTGCCAGTGTTACACATGAAGCAGTCTTACTTTAACTGCCGGTGTTACACATGAAGCAGTCTTACTTTAACTGCCGGTGTTACACATGAAGCAGTCTTACTTTAACTGCCGGTGTTACACATGAAGCAGTCTTACTCTAACTGCCGACACATTTTTTTGTAACTTATTCTTTCAATTAGTAATAGTAATCAAGATGGAGGCAACGACCAAACAGCAAGTCAAGAAAGCCAACCACAGTGCAAAGTTCAAGGTAGAAGTGAACTTAAAACCAAGTCCAATCGCTACTAGCTCCGCTGAGCGAGCACGAAAACAATGGCATCTTAACTATAAGTGGGACTCTGTATCTCTCGGTACTAGTACTAGTAGTACTAGTACTAGAGAATTGCTGGCCAATACAAAATATATGGTAGTGGACGTGGAGACACATGACTGGAAGGAACAAACAAGTCATTCTAATGGTCAAATTCGCGGTCGCATTGTCGAGATTGCTTGGAAGACTTTCGATGCCAAAGGGAATTGCCTTGACTCAAAACAATATTTGCTCAAACCCCATGGATACAATGAAATTACCAAAAAGGCAACGAGTGTTCATGGCATCACAACAAAATGTGCTATCAACCATGGGAGCGATGCAAAGTCTGTGTTTGATGAATTTACTTCCATTCTTAAATTGATTCCTAAGGATGGCTTTGTTGTAGCATATCGCATGTTGGACGAAGACTCGATCATCATGTGCAACCTTTCCCGAGAACAGAAGGTTGTCTGGGACAATGCTCCTAAGTGTGATGCGTCTGCCAAGGCACTTTGGAAACATTTGCCACCAGAAGCAAGTAAAAAGTATAAGAAATGGAACTCTTGGAGGAAGAAACTTGGCTTCAAACATGCTGAGTTGCACGGCGTTGTGTGTACAACTCCCAATTATTGCTATGACTTTGTGCATATGGCCAATGCTGATGTGGACATGACTTGGGACATCTTTGCGTATTACAAGTCACATGCTTCATATGCAGAACTCAAGTGGGAGCCTTACAGGCATAAGAAGCCGTACAACTCTGTGCGAGTCCAACATCCTCCTCTGTAATTGAAGTTTTAGATAGTATGTAGTAAGAGTAAAAGCAAATGTTTGTTTAATGTAAGTAGATATGTGCAAAACTATCATCTCTTACTCACAATCCTACATACATACTTTGATATGTATCAACTTACAATTACGATGCAAGATTACATACTTTGATATTTGATATGACTGTATCAGTATGATATGTATCAATCATATCGTACACTTTACAATATTGGTACATGTATTGATACGTACTTTATATTCCACATATCGTGATAGACTGAGAGTAGAATGAGTACTAGAATAAGTATGAAAGTGACTTACTTCAGTATTAGTATTTTTAGATGTAAAACTCAACTCCAACAAACAATCTTAGGTACTTTCTCCACGAAATCCGATCAAAGCCTCCTCATTGCACGTGCCTTGCGCTGCTTAACTTCTTCAAGCCTTACCTTCTGAGATTGATCCCCTTGCAACTTCTTTTCCAATGCACTATACTCCTTGATCTCACGCCTTGTGCAAGGCTCAATATATAGCATGGGTAATTCCTTCACAAAATCATATGTCATTGAAAGTTTCATTCTGGCAAGTTTCTCCTCAAAACCAAATGTACAAGCATTGGCCTTTTCCAACCAGGCAATGACAAGTGGCAATACTTTGAACTCCCATTTTAAGAAGGGCTGAATATTGAAATGATAATGGTGTTGTAGTATCTTTGTCATTGCAATTTGTCCTTTGTTTTCACTGCTTCTGTTCAAGTCCAGATAAGAAGCAAGATCATTTGGAAGGGGCTGATGAATTGTACCCAAATTACTAAGCGTGTGGTTCGAGAGATATGTATTGTTGACACTGGAAGTATCACAAAGAAGTCTTGAGAAGTGTGCCCATCCCTCATCAGCAATGCCATTTTCATGTAGACCCAAAGTTTTGAGTTTGATATTGGGTTTGCTTCCACTAATAGCATCAGCCAAAGCTTTGGCACCCACATCATCAACATTATTTCCACATAGGATGAGTGTCTGCAGCTGCATTTTTGTATTCCGTATCAGAGTTGCCAACATAATGCATTCGTTTCTTCCAATATTCATATATGCCAAATCGATGCTTTCCAGCTGTTGGTACATACTCAATGATGTAATGATACAAGACAACTGTCCATCCCCAATAACATTGTTAGCAAAACAAATACTCTTCAGGGATCCATTGTTTTTGCAGCACTTCAACATTGATAAGAGCAAGGGATGGCCATCGTTCCCCAAGTTACAATTGGTCACCTCAATTTCTAGTAGACGGTTGTTGTTTCTGAAGAAGAGATCCACCAATTCAATGACACGACGCTCGATTCGATGACCAATAAAAGCTATTGTTCTAATAGACTTGTTTCTGCCCAGCCCACTTCGGAATATCTCAATTCCATCCTTGCAAGATGGAAGAAGAGGATCAGCGATATATAGCTCAGCCACATTTGTGCATTTGCCCAGAAAATATCCCAACCATGCAAACTCCTTTTCATTATCAGGAAAGTAATCGTTTCTAGGCGGACACCACCCTTCACTTGCACAAAACTCATCGTATGAGCCATCATCAGGTTGAAGCCATAATCCTCGCTCAAAGTATTGACCATTTTCTTTCAAACGACGTAGAATACCTTGCTTGTATTTACATGATGAAATATCCTCAATTTTCATCGTGATTGCCAACCTGTCATATTCATCCATGGTATGTGAGAGGAGAACCACAACAACAATCCCTTGCGTCAAAAATAGTATGAACGGGCCGTCTCTCTTATCGTGTAGTTTATGAAGTCCATCACCACATCAGCTGCAGTAGGCAGTTGCGAGGCAGAATTTGATTTCCATCTGCCCCAGATGCAGTCAGCAGTAATGGACGACCATATCATTGAGCAATATCGACAGAGCAGTTATGGACGGCCAGGTACGATACCACCTCTAGAGTAGACGTAGGCAGTTATTGAATGCGCTGAATGTCGATTGCAATGCGTTTAATTATGTGACTAATAATAAGCTATCAACTCCGTCCATCATTCGGGCATCATGATGAAACCTGCCGCGGCCGTACGCCAAACCATCTTGGTGGTACATCATCCAAGATAGTTTGGCGTACGCGCGGTGTTTTGTCATTGCATATGTTCTCCCTACTTTATGCTATCATACACATCTGCA
>Ga0213860_10000799_pt1 | contig 12698 bp, 20 predicted proteins | sample PICome_3_FD_160118 | JGI IMG/M metagenome (GOLD analysis project Ga0213860, IMG submission 160118) | Coastal seawater microbial communities near Pivers Island, North Carolina, United States - PICO550 | ecosystem: Environmental > Aquatic > Marine > Coastal | place: USA: North Carolina...
ACTTGTACATTGCCTCCACCAATCCATTTTTCAGTCCATGGTAAAGGGTTAATTTTTGGAACAGTATAAGGACAAGGTAAATTAATAGCTCTCATTCTTTTACAACCAATCCATTCTATATATTCAGCTAAAATGTTTTCATTTAAGCCAATCATTGAGCCATCTTTAAATAGATATCTGGCCCATTCTTTTTCTTGTTCAATTACTCTCTCAAATAATTTAATTGCTTGAGGTTCCATTTCCTTAGCAATTTTTACATAATCTTTATCTTCTTTTAAAAGGTTTTTAATAATTGTAGTTGTACCTGCAAGATGAGTATTTTCATCTCTTGCAATAAACTTAATAATCTTTGCATTACCTTCCATCTTTTTAAGTTCAGCAAATGCCCAACTGCAGGCGAAGGATACATAAAAACGTATACCTTCAAGAGCATTTGCTGATAACATGCACATCCATAAAGAACGCTTATGGTCATATTTGTTTGTTGTTGAATTATTATCTGCAATTAATTCATCGTAATATTTTGCGATATCGTTACCACATTCTAAAATTTCTTTTACATCAAGCATACCGTCAAAAACAGAGCTAGGGTCAGGATAGACATTCCTAATAATATGGGTGTAAGAGCGAGAATGAATAGTTTCAAAAAAGGACCAAGTTTCAATCCAGTTTTCAATTTCGGGTAACGAAGCAATAGGAAGGAACGCAAGGTTCGGGGCCCGACCTTGTACAGAGTCCAATAATATTTGACGTTTGAGATTAGATGTGAAAATGTGTTTTTCATGGTCTGTTAATGCCTCGAAATCTTTTTTATCTTTTGAAATATCTACCTCTTCTGGTCTCCAAAAGAATCCTAATTGTTTTTCTGTTATTTTTTCTATTGCTGGGTATTTAACTTGGTCGAATCTCTGAACATCGACAGACTCATCTAAAAACATACTTTTAGTTAAATGTGATTGTTTACTTTTCTTTAATATCGGCATCTGGTCTCCATGAAATTGTTGATTTTGTTTCTATTGCATCTTGGGCACATTGTATATAATCTTTATCCTCTTCGGATAATACTGACCAAAATTTACTAATGGTCAAAGTATGGTCATAAACGACTTCAGGTCTTTTCATGTGATAATCTTGTTCCATCCATTTTTGTAGGATGTCCATTCTTTGATTTATTTTATTTCTTAAATCTTGCAAGAGTCACAGTCCTCGTCGTCTACTATTGTTGTTCCACTTTCGTAAGTGTGGTGCTCATCTTCTTTCATTTCACCGGCACCATCGTATGTATTAAAATAATACAATTGTTTGAGACCAAACTTGTAAGAAGTTACCAAGTCTTGTATCATCACCGACATTGGAATCTTATTATCCTCGTAATGTTCAGGATTATAAGATGTATTAACAGAAATACCTTGGTCTATGTACTTCTGTAAAATAGCACAGATTTTAAGATATCCATCAGGGCTCTCTTGTTCCCAGAGTAAATCATATTTGTTTTTCAAATGATGATACGCCGGTACGACTTGAGCTAAAACTCCGTCTTTGGATTGTTTATATGATACTAAAGCTCTAGGAGGTTCAATACCATTAGTACTATTACTAATCTGTGCGGATGTTTCTGCAGGCATTAATGCCATGAGAGTTGAATTGCGGATTCCTGTGTCTTTGAGTTGAGTTCTCAGCTCGTCCCACGGAAATCTTTCTTTATGCTCTATCAAATTATCTATCGCACCTTTATATGTATCATTTGGCAGAACTCCGCGGGCATACTTTGTATCATTATTTTTAGGTATTTTGCCTTTTTCTTGAGCTAAATTTGCAGATGCCTTAATTAAATAATAAGACCAAGCTTCTGCATATTCATCAACAATTTCAAATGCCGATTCATTATATTTCATGCCTCTTTTTGCTAAGAAATAAGCTAAATTAATAATACCAATACCTAAAGGTCGTCTGTTTTTCGTCCCTTGTTCTGCTGCTGCAACTGGATAATTTTGATAATCTAATAATTCGTCAAGTGCTCTAACTGATAAATCACACCACTTTTCAAATTCTTTTGGATGGTTAATTAAACCCCAATTAATTGCCGATAATGTACAAAGTGATATTTCGCCTGTATGGTCATCGTAAGCTTCTAGAGGTGAAGTTGGTAAATCAATTTCACAACATAGATTACTCATTCTAATTGGAGCCTTTTTAGGGTCAAATGCACCATGGTCATTTGCATGGTCTACATTCATAATATAAATTCTGCCAGTATCTTTTCTTTCAGTTAATAATGTCTGAAATACTTCAAGTGCTGGTAGAGTTTTCTTTCTGATTGAATATGCTCTCTCGTACTTTTCGTATAATTCTTTAAATTTTTCTTGGTCATCAAAGAATGATTCGTATAAGCCAGGAACATCATTCGGGTCAAAGAATGTTATGTTACCACCAGTTAATAATCTTTCGTACATTAGTTTGTTTAACTGAAAAGAATAGTCCATGTGACGAACTCTTGTTTCTTCTGTACCTTTATTATTTTTAAGCACAACTAAATCTTCAAATTCGTAATGCCATAGTGGTAAGTAAACTGTTGCTGCACCACCACGAACTCCTCCTTGAGAACATGATTTTACAGCTGATTGAAAATATTTTAGAAATGGTATAAGTCCTGTGTGTACAACTGAACCATCTCCGACTTTGGCACCTTCGGCTCTAATTGAACCAGCACCAATTCCAATACCTGCCTTTTTGCTTATGTATTTGACAACACTTGTAGCAGTAGCGTTAATTGAATCAAGGCTATCACCAGACTCAATGAGTACACAGCTCGAGAACTGTCGAACTGGTGTACGAACACCTGCCATAATCGGTGTAGGTAGTGAAATGTAAAATTGTGAAATTGCATCGTAGTAATCCTTTACATACTTAATTCTAGTTTCGTTTGGATAGTTTTGGAATAGAGTTGCTGCAACCATCATATACAGCATCTGTGGAGTTTCATAATGAACTTTATTTTTTCTGTCTTGGACGAGATATTTACCTCTAAATTGTTCCATACCTGCATAGGTAAATGTATCGTCTCTCTCATGCTTGATATAGGCGTCAAGTTCATCAATTTCTTCACGGTTATATTTTACCATAATATCACCGTCGTATACGCCTCTATCAACGTTTTCAATAATTAGTTGAGCAAGAGGCCATGGTTTATAATCGCCATAGACTTCTTTTCTCAGCTTATATGATATAAGCCTTGCTGCAACAAATTGGTAATTGGGGGTATGCTCTGATATAAGCTCTGCGGCACTCTTAATAAGAAGTTCATGAATATCATAAGCCGGTATCTTATCATACAATTGAATATTAGCTTTAATTTCAATCTCCGACATACTAACACCAGTAATATCTTCACATGCCCATTCTAGTACTTGATGGACTTTTTCTAAATCAAAGCTTTGAAGCGTTCCGTCACGCTTAGTTACGTTTATTTCCATTATGTTGGTTCCATTCATTTTATATTAACTATTATACCATAAAACTGGTATAATGTACACTACTTTTTGAGTTTTTTTAGCTCTTTTTCAAGATTATCTATACGTTCCGCTGCTAAAGGATATTGCTTTCTAAATTTAGCATCCTTTTTCATGAGCTCAAGCTCATATTTTTCTGCGAAGTATTCCATAAATCTATCGACTTGCTTTTGGAACCAAATGCCGAGGGTTGTACCCTGGAACCATTGATAAAATGACGACCCAATAATAGAAGATAGAATGGATTTTAGAGTTAAAATTACTAACCAGTGCATATTATACCTTCTTTTTTAATTTATTGAGTGCCTTCACATAGTGTGGCATTCCATGGTCTACTATACCATCAAAGAATTTAAATCTTTTCCATGAGTTAAATATACCATGAAACATGTCGCCCCAAGTTGGTTTTGCTTGGACATCGCCAAATCTGTTAAAGTAAATCATTTCGCCATGATGTCTAAATCCTAACCATGCTGGTGGAATACGACATACGATATCGTTATTATTCATAAACCTATAATGCTTTACTTTAATGTTCTTTACAAATTTTGGACCACCAACTCTTGGTGAACCAAATGTGAATAATTCTTCTGTGCCGGCATATCGAGTGGAGGCGATAGTTGCCATTGCTGCACCTAATGAATGACCTGTGAACCAAACATCTTTTCTAACCTTTAATTGGTCGTTATGTTCAATTTCTGCCAGAACATCCATCCATAAATCATTTACTTCTTTTTGAAATCCGCCATGTACTTTACCACCAGCTTTTGCTGTGTTTTTAATAACATTTAAATCTGCCATTACATCATTCAATTTAGAAGGTTCTGTTCCTCTAAAAGCAAACCATAAATCATTTCTATCTTTTGCTACTAATACTTCTGCTCCATCTCTAGAAATTAGTTTCGCCCATGGAAATCCTAATTTCTTTGCAGCAGCTTCTGCCTTATCTGGTTTCATATACGCTATTGCAGAAAGTTTAGCTGCTATTGCTGCCCTTTCCCAATGGTGTAATTCTTTCATTCTAGTCGTTGCCATTTTCTTTCTCCACTTTAATTTCAATCGCTCCAGCATCCTCATCACCTATCGTTACATTTCTATAATATACTACTACTTCGCCTAACTGGTTAATATATCTTTTAATTTCTTGCGTATTATAAGCCATTAACTCATAATCCGCAACTGTCATGGCTACGAATACTACATCGCCTCCATGCTTCTTTTTAATATCATCGAGGAATTTATCAAAATATGTATAACCCTCTGGATATAAATCTTCTCTACCTAATTTACAATTAGGCTTTTTCGTCTCTGGGTCTTTAAGGCAATTTTCAATTACCTTTGCATCAGAAACAACATACCATTTTGGCTCTTTTAAATCCAAGGGCCTTGGCATAACTGGTTGTACTATATCAATCTTAATAGGAACTGTCTTTACTTCAACCTCTCGAGGTCCAAATATAGAACAGCCACTAATCGTTAGTGCTAGAAATGCGATTGCTATCGTTTTCAATTGCATCAAATACCTCCTTGGTTGCATTATTAAATCTCGTCTCCAACATACCAGGTTTGGCACTAGCTAATTTAGCAGTATTATGTCTTCTAAATATATCCAAATATTCTGACATTTCGGCTTCATAAGCTTGATTTTGTACTTGTAAATTTTGTAAATTTTTTGCAGTAGATTCTAGATTTTGCTGAACAGCTTGAATCGTTCTTTCTTGTTCTTCGAACTTAACTTCATAAGCCATATTGAGCTTATTAAGTTCTTGGTTTTCGTTCCATAGGAACCATCCTCCTAAACCCATTACAACAATAATTCCAATCAATATTTTACTCATAAATTACTCTTTTGCTTTTATACTGTCAACATTCCTTTGTGATTGTTCAAGCTTTTTCTTGCCTTCTTTAGCTGCTCTTCTTGCAAGGATTCTTTCTACGAATTTACGACCTTCTTTAGTTCTACCGTCATAAATTCTTTTTTCTTGCTTCTTTTTCTTTTTAGCATGAACAACATCTGCAGGTAATGAAACGCCACCACCAGCTACTGAATTAGCTGCCGCGTCTTCCCATACGTCCTTAAATGATTTCATCTAGTTATTTCTCCGCTATTAATATATATACTTTGGTTTGTTTTAAGATGTTTTACTTCGAAAATATCTGTACCAAATATACTGCCGATTGGTGATATTGATTCTTTAACTTCTACAATATCTTTTGCTCTAGCAATTGGTTCTCCTGTATTTAATGATATAACATCTTCCTTTAAGGTATATTTACCTGGATTAATTTTACCATCTTTTTGGAACCATTGTTCGTTCACTGTATCTACTTCCCAATCGTCTAAAACTTTATTTAGAACTTCTTCCATTTCTTCTTCAGTCATGCCAGAATGTTCTTTTACTAAAAATAAAGCTGTTGCATACGATGCAAGTTTTGTTTTACCAATAGGCAATTTATTCAGTAACCTTTTTAGGTTGAATACTAGCCTATGAAAAATTGTATATGAACTTTTTTCTACAGGATTTTTTAAAGTACTGGCTTTTCTTAATACTTTACCATTATCGTCAATAATGCCATATTTAAACGCATCCATTTCGTCCCAAGACTTTGTTAATAATCTTAGGAATCTAAGTGCGTAAAATATATCTCCAGCTCTTGATATTAATCCCATTATAGTTTCCTTAGTACCTCAACAATGTAAGGGTCCATTGCAATTTCAACTTTATCTGTTTCTGGTAAATAGTGCAAGTAGACTAAAAATGGCTTTATATAGGTCCAATGTTCTGGTCTGATTTTGTACCACAACATTTTACTTGCAGCTTCTATACCGAAAACATTAAAAATCACAATTAAGTGATTTAATATTAATCGTTCTTGTAAATCGCCATGAGCTTCATATCTGCTCAGTAATCTTTTAATATACTTAAAGCGATTTACATCCTCTCTAAATTCTTCAACGTCTATACATTCTGGATTATTATAATTCGCAGAAGCATAGAGCTTAAAGTTTTTTCTATTCAGTTTTTCAAATACTTTCATCATATAGTTATTTATGTAACTATTTGTTTAGATAAATTTCAACCTTTGACTTATATTTCTTAGCAATTTGTTGTACTTTTCTATCTTTAGCAAATTTATCTAGAGATGCTTTCTTACCATAAAACTCTAAAGATGCTGGTGCAGTATCGCCTCCATCAAAACTAGAGATATGCATACCTTTAATTTTACTAATTAATTTGTCCATATAATCCATTTCAGCTTGTGTAAATCCAAAATCATCATTGTACTTATTAGATGAATTGCCTTTTACAACTTCTATATATCCTCTAGCTTCGTGGCCTCTACGGTCTCTATCTTTATAGTTTTTTAAGTCTTTTACACCTTCTGTTACTAAACTTTTTCTGAATGTAAAAAAGTTTTTCATTAGTCGCTTTCTCCTTCACCTGCATCATAGTTTTTATCTACGTAATCGAAAAATTCTTTTCTTTTCTCTTTTTCGAGTTCTGCTGGTGAATTAACACCAAATTTCTTTAAAGCCTTTTTAAAGAATTCTTGGTATTTCTTTTGCTTATCAGATAATTCGTCTACTGGAACCTCAGGTGCAGTTTCTGCAACTTTAGCTTCAAATAGTTCTGGAAAGATATCCTCGATATCGTCCATATCCATACCGTATGTTTCGTCATCTGATAACATAGCTACGATATTTTTCTTTTCTCCGGTAACGTCAGCTGTTCCACGACCTTTTATTTTAATTTTAACTTTGAATTTTTTCTCTGCTTTCTTAGCGCCAGCATTACTTCCAATCCAATCGATGTCAACTACTTCCTTACCTCTACCAGGCTTTTTTGCTTCGTCTAAAGTGATAGTTACTTCCTCCACTTCTTCTTTAACATCAGAGCCATCTAATTTTTTACCAGACTTTTTAACACCGTGTTTAGCTTTAAAGTCTTTTTCACCAGTTTGTGGACCATTTTTTCCGTCTGGAGCTTTTGGCTCTTCAGGTGATTCCATTTTTGGTTTGTCATGAACATATCCTTTAGCAACATACTTTTCGTGTTCAGCTTTATTTTTAACTTCCACTTCGTCTTTGCCGTCTTTTGAATACATCATATGAGGATATTTTACTTCCTCTTTTTTTACTTTACCCTCAAGTACATCACTTACAGTAGCAGCAATGCTTTGAGTTTCTTTATCATGCAATTTTGCCATTTTTAAGTTCTCCTATTAATGCATAAAAAGCATTCCTGTAATCCCAGTGGCTGCCGCCGCAATGACTACCCAGAATATTTTGTTAATTATATTGACTGTGCTAGCATTTTGTCTAACTAAGTCTTCTAACCTATCAACTCTATTTATAAGAGCTAGGATTTGTTCTCCTTGTTGTTTACCGAAATCGGTCAACGTGGTGATTTTTTCCTCAGCTCTGGCCAAGGCCACAATCGCTTCTTGCATAACATCAATTTTCTTTTCGATTCTATCTAATCGATTAGCTTGTTCAGCTCGTTGCTCTGCTGCCGTTGCCATATAAATAAATCCTACATTTTAATGGGGTTGCCCCCTTAATTAATCTATGATATTCAAATTTCTTTATATCAAATACCATCCCTTTTTTTAATAACCATGGGAGGCAATTTTCTAATTGAAATTGCCATCCTTCACCTTCTAGTACTTCGATTTCTCTGTCTTCGAAATCACGATGCCAAACATATTCAGCATCTTCAGCTAATGGGTCAAAGGTTCTTATATCGCCTTCTTCCCAATATGGTTTTTTACCAAAAGTAATTTCCACCGCCTTTAAGTCCTAAATCCTTAGCATACTTTGGTAAACGACATGCCCAATATCCGGCAGATAGTTTATCCGTTTTAGTATCGCAATTATGACGAGATGCGAAATTTCTTGCCGCGTCTCTATCGTTAATCTTTGAGGTTAAACCTCCTTTTTCGTCTCCAAAGGTAATCTTTTTAACATTACCAGTTTTTGGATTCTTTACATATACTACATATTTTTTACCAGGTTCAGAGTTTCTTTTTGGTTTATTTAACTCTGGTTCTGGACCCTCAATCATGGGTTGTTCTAGAGGAACTGTTACGCCCTCATAGATTCCAAATCTTTCTTCGATGTAATCTATAAATTTATCCACCGAATTCGTGCCCTGCTACTCTCTTCATTTGTTTTACAAATTCTTTATAATCAGGTTTATTTTTATAGAGCTTAATAGTAACTTCATCTCTGTCCTTACCTTTGATTCTCCAATTATAACCGTCCTCTTTATGCTCAGGTTTTGTTGTTTTTACAACTCTTCTTTTAAATCCATCTTCCCAAGATTCACCTTTGTTCTTACCTTCGTTAGGTAAATCCTCTTCGGTTGCCATAGCGTAAAAAGTTCTAAATCCGATAAATGGTCTACTTCCTATCATTTCTTTAGTTTCCATAAATACGCTTTACCTTTAGCTTGTTTTTGCTTGGTAATGCCATATCCAGCAATTTTAGCTAGTTGTACCATTTTAGGCCAACTCTTTTCAAATTTACCAGATAGTTTTTCTTTAGTAATATCATCTTTAATTTTAGTTACTATTGCATTAAAAATATTTAAATCGGATGCTACTAAAGCTTCTTCTACTTGTTCTTTAGGAACACAGTTAGGAACCTCTTTGCCGTTCTTCATTTTTGTACCAACCTGTACATAGCCATCCCAGCATGGTCCTTTATCTTCTTTGTATTCCTTAAATGATTTCATCAATCTCTGTCCATATCAATGACACCATCGTAATATCCTCTTTCGATACCACCCATGTAATTAAATATTGCCTGTTCAGCATCTACTAAACTTTGATATATTGCATGTGGATTTCCTCTCTGAAAAGACCCACCAGTTTCAGCTGTGTATTGCATAGCATCTTGCATCTTTGCAACTTTATGAATTGCCTTTTGCATGTTCTTTAAACTTTTAATTTCTTTTTTTCTATCGAACTCTTTACCTTCAAACTTAGTTGGTTTGTACATAGGTATTCTAGCTTCGTCTAATTGATAATTTTCGTTAACATCATCTTTAATCATCTTACTTACACTCATAGGTGTTTTAAGTTTACCCTTAGCATCTACTGCCTTAGGATACATTTTAGCAATTAGATTATTATAACCTACAAGTACATTTAAAATATCTGCTTTAACTTCATCAGTACTAATACCTTTAATTATTTTCTTAACTGCACCAAGATTACCTTGATTTAATGCTCGAGCAACTGCCATATAATCTTTCTTCTCTTGTCCTTTTTCTTGCTTTGCAAGTCTTGCCATATTCTTTTGTGCAAGGTCTAGGTCTTGAGCATAATTTAAATTCCCAGCAGAGTATTTTTCTTTTACTTGATTTCTCAATTCTTTAAAGTTTTTCATTATGACATCGCCTGTAATGCTAGTGAATTAGATTTAGCAATAATCTTTTTATCATCAGCTTTAACTCTTACGACAAAATGACCACCAGCTTGCTTTTCGCTATCCACTACTGTTAATCCTTTTAATTTCAAAGCTTTCATCATATATTTGTTTAAATCTGCTTTATCAAAAAATGCGTATGAAAAATTTAATTCATTAATTGTTTCTTCATTAGCATTTACTGATTCATTAGCTTGTCTTAAAGCATCTTTTACGATAGGGTCATCGCCCAATCCACGCTTCATATTTTCGATTTTCTTATATGCACCGGTCATATTTCCAGCCATATCTAAAGCAATCTTTACTGCAGCCGCAACTAAAGAGGCTGGGTATTTGCTTCTATATTTTTCTCTCAGCTCTTTAAATTTCATTTTTTTTCCCTATTTTACTAGCTTAGCGCTATATACAAATGGTTTACCACTTGTCATTTTTAATTTTTCTGCTTCTTTATATATTTCATCATTGCCTTTTTTAGAATCTTGAGTAAATCGTTTTGCTGCAGCTACGGCTGATTTAAATACATAACCTTTAATATCACTAGGTTGTAATACATCGTCCATATAACTAAAGATAATAGTATTACCTTTATATTGTTCGTCTGCAGTTTCTTCTCCTTCTAAATCAAATATAAATTGAATTCCGCCACCTGCTTTTTCTAAACTATCTTGTAATTTTTTAATATTACCTTTTAGTCCATTAATAGTAATTGCTATTCTTGGTGATAAATCTTCGTTTATATTTAATGCTTTATTTTTATAGCTTTCGACAAGTTGTCTAAAGTCTTTAAAGTCTTTCATTTTGCTAATCTCCTATACTTGTTTAGCTAGGTCACTATCAGTAGTAGACCATGTTTTTCCTTTTGTTATAAATGAATTAACTCTAGCTAATCCCCACTGTACTGGAGTAGTACCGGGTCTGTGTCCCGTTCTCCAAGCAGCAACGCCGCGGTCAAATACCTTTTTCAAAATCGAATACGCAATTCCAGATTTATCAGCTTTTTTCTGTAAAGCTTTTTTAGCCTGGCCTTTGTTTTCGATTAAATAATCTTCAAATGTAAAATTTTCTCCGTACATTTGCTTATATTTTTTTGTGTACTGAGAAGGCTTAGTCTTGGCTCTTGCATCGCCAGGAGCAGGTTTATATGCTGCTGGGTTATCATCGTCCATCTTCGCCTGTTTATTAAACTGTGCTTGTCTTTTATCTTGAGTAGATTTACCTAAACCTTTATGATATTTTTTAGGTTTCTTTTTCTTCTCATCTTTTATAATTTCTGCGAATGGTGTAGCATCTAAATATGTTTTAGTTAATCTATCGGTTCCTAATTCACCTGCCATAGATTCTACTGATTCTAACCAAACTCTTTTTCGGCCTTCTTTTAAAGATACTAATAAGTAATTACTACCTTTATGTAAAATTATACCTTCTTCTTTTGTTTCTTTAATTCTTACTGGTTCGCCTTCATTAAAGATATTACCTTCAACATATTCTTCTCTTGTTTCAGATACTGTAGGTAATTCAATATGTTGTCTTACAGATTCCTTTTTTAATCCCATGCCTTTTCTAATAGCAATGTATAAATCATTTACAGCTTGTGCATTTGATGATGGAATACCTTTTGAAAAAGTATTTACATCACCTTGAGAAGCTGCTAATCTCATTTTAGAAGCTGACATTCCACTTACGCCTTCTGCATCTGGGTCTCTTTCCCCAGCAGATAAGACTTTAATTGCACCTTCAAATTGATAAAAGCCATGTCGAGAAGATACGCCATTATATTTGTTTAATAGTGTATCAAATTCTTTTATTCTATCTGAGCCAGCAACCATGGATACTTTTGTAAATCCTTGGTCATATAATTTAACAGCGATATCTAAAACTGTTCTAACATCTGCGTCTGCCATAATTGCTCTTCCGTGTTTAGGGAAAAGCTTACGCATAAACTTAACTTTATCTTTGAATGATAGTGGATTCTTTTTTGGGTCTTGGGATTTGGAAGCGTATATGCGATATGCACCGCCTCTTGACAATTTTTTCAGAGAGTCGAATAACTTTTCATGTCCTACAGTAGGTGGATTAAACCTACCAAAAACAAATGTTACTTCCTTTGTTGACTCAACGATATAATCGCTGAAACTTTTTATACTCATAATCCTTGGTTCCCATTAGTTAGGATTATCCCAACCTTTTATAATATCTTTACTGAAATTATTAGCAGAGAATTCTAATCTATCTACTAACTTAACAGCACCACCTTCCATTCTATCTATGGCAACAAAACCTTCGGGGTTGGTTACCTTAAATCCGGATGTTGTTTTAACAAACGTTCCTATTTTTGAAAGTTTGTTTAGTTTATTTATAAGAATTAATTTACTATCAACCACTAAATTTTGTAAATCAAATATCATTTGTAATTGTTTAAGGTTACTTTTGTCAAAGAATTTTAACAATTCATCTCTTTTTGTTATTTGGATATCCTTACCTTTTTGGCTACTTCTTTTATCAATTTCTTTTGCATATCTGTCTTTAACAAACATTATTAAACCAGTAGCATGCTTTTTAGTATCTTTAATTCTTTGGCCCTGTCTGACCATACGGTTATTATATACATTAATGATTAAATTTAATTCTTTATTTGATTCTATTTCTTTTAATACATTACCTTGAATTTTTTGGAACATTTTTCCAGCAGCTGAAAGTTTAGTTGATAATACTTTGGTATCATTAGCTGTTAATGTTGCTGTGCCTGAAAGGTCTGG
>Ga0213860_10000800_pt1 | contig 12690 bp, 8 predicted proteins | sample PICome_3_FD_160118 | JGI IMG/M metagenome (GOLD analysis project Ga0213860, IMG submission 160118) | Coastal seawater microbial communities near Pivers Island, North Carolina, United States - PICO550 | ecosystem: Environmental > Aquatic > Marine > Coastal | place: USA: North Carolina | collected...
CCTGCAAGTGATTTTAATTTACCTAATTTTTGATTTACACCAACTTTAACTTTCTTAACTGGTGTTTCTTTAGGTATTTCTTGAGCTTGTTCACCTGTTCTTTCTGCTTCTATATCTGCACTTTTCTGTCTTTCATCATTTATCGCCTGAGCCGCTGCTTTTGATATATCTAAATCATATAATCTTTCTTCACTACCATGTGATTCAAGGAATTTAATAGTTGTAGAAACATCTATCATTTTTGGAAGATAACCAAGTGAACCATCTGTTTCCCAATTTGATTCATCAGGTATTGTATATTGAAGTGATTCTATAAAACCTTCTCTACCTGAATAAATACTACCTAATCTAAATTGTATAATTGGTGGAGTTGTTAATCCTCCCCAAATTTTTGGATATGCATATGAAGTAAGAGTTTTTAATCTATCCCAAATACCATTTAATTCAACAGGACTTGATGCAAATAATTTTAAACTGAATGTTACATTTCTTTCTACTCCACCATACATATAAAATGCATATGGGTTTCCTACAAATTTATTAGAACTCCAATCAGGTGATGTTGTTTCACTAATACCACTAATTATTGCTCTAAATACAATTGGTTTATTTTTATCTCCATGTCTTTTAATCCAAACTGGAATAAAATCTTTATAAACAGTACCATTATACTCAATAAATGAATCCGTATCATCAAGTGTATATTCTTCAGATGGTGATATTGTATTTAATGCATCTCCATTTGATAACTGATAAACTTCTTCCATAGGAGTTTTAGTTTTACCTTGTGTATATCCAGTCTCATCACTTTCTGGTGAATATTTTGAAACAGGTCTACCTCTAAATGCATATGATGTTACTTGTTTTTCACCTGCTCTTGAACCAAAGAAGAAATCATTATCTTTTCTTTTTAATCCATAGATAGGTGATACTCTTGATAAATCTAATTTTGAACCTTCTAATGCTGTTTTTTGGTCTTCTGAGAAAATATCTCCACCTTCTGGTGATTTCTTATAATCAGTATATTTAACTTCATTATTGGTAACATTTACTGCAGGTTCTGCTTCGTTTTCACCAATACCTGGTGCTTCACCAAATAAAGCTCCTCTTAGTTTATCTTTTGCCTTACCAATTAGTTTACCACCTGCTTGTTTAAGAAGTGTTGATGGATTACCCCCACCAGTTTCTTTTAAGAATTTTCCTACTTCAGTACCATTTTGTCCTAATACAACTGGTTCATCAGAAGTTTGTCCTTCAATTTGTCCTATGATTCGAGAAGGTATTTGATTTGAAGGTATTCCTAATTTATCGTTTATTTTATCTCTAACATCACCAAGAGATTTTACTGAACCACCTGATATCTTATCTAATCCTTTACCGATTAATCCACCATCACCTGGTGCACCCTCAGTACCTTTCTTCATATCTTCTAATACAGGTGTAGAACGATTTGCAATACGCATTGCCTCGTTTCCATATATTAATGGATTATTTAGTTCAACCGCAGATTTAACTCTAATACCAGTTACTTCTTGTTCTACAAGAGTTTCTGTATCAGATTTAACTGAGTCTTTCAATCCACTACTATGAAATAATTCTAATATCGTTGGCATATCTAAGCTCTATTTAATTGTAATTTATTAACTGCGTTTCGTTCACCTCTATCCATAACTATATTTGTTACTTTATCTTTATCTAAGAAAATATCTCTTGCCGATGTTGTTGCGGCAATAAGTTGGTCCATCTTAGCCAACATACTTGTTTCATACTCACTTAACGAACCACCCTCAGCTGCACCAGTTTCACTACTTTCACCTAATCCAAAGAAACCAGCTATTTTCATGATTGGTCCAGATACCGCAGCAATTCCTGCTAACATTAATAATCCTGGTAATCCAAATGTTCCTAAGAACATTAATGAAGCGGCCAATCCTGCAATTGATAATGATAATCCAAATAAGGATAATCCTAAAAGTGCAATTGTAGGAATTAAAGCTACCATTGATAAGATAGTTGTACCTAATGTCATTAATGTTGGTACTAAGGATGTTAATCCAGCTCCCATCATTTCAAATCCTGTTCCAATAGCTTGTAAAGCAACACCTAATACTAAAACTGCTGAAGCAACTATCAACATCGCCGCCGCTCCTGCAAGTATTGCAATTGCTCCTACACCACTCATCATAATTGCTCCTAATAAAGCAACTGCTCCAACTAATGCTAACATTGATACTACGGCCATTCCAACTGCACTCCAACTAACTTTCATAAATTCTTGAACGGCTTTTCCAAATACGAAAACAGCGGCCGCTACAAGTACCATCGCCGCGGCTCCTTTCAATACTGCACTCATATTTATTTTACTCATACCACCCATTATACTTTTCTTACCAGTCAACGCATCAGCACCTCCTCCACCTTTTGGTGGTGCTACTTTATCACCAACTCCTGCAAATAATTTATCTTTTAATTTACCTGCACCTTTACTTACTGATTGTCCTATCTTACTTCCACCTACTTTACCTGCTATTCCACCACCAATTGCTTTTACACCTTTGATTACAGGACCTGCAACCATTCCTAATAAGTTTTTAAGTACTTGGGCTGTATTTTTAACCATACCACCCATATCTAATCCAAGAGATTTGAATCCCATCCCTAATTGACCAGATGCAGTAATCATACCCCCTAATCCTTTTAGACCTGTACCAAGATATTTGTTTAATCCCCCATTAATGATTTCTCCCATCATAGAGAACTTCTCATTGATAACACCACCCATAGTAGCAGCTTGTGCTTGGTTGGTTGACATCTTTTCAAGTTCAGCAACAGATGTACCTAATAAATCAGCGGTTTGTTTCTTTTGGTAGTAATCCATTTTATTAAATGCTTCAATACCACCTAATTGTTTTAAAGTTTCTTTAGTTGCTCCTTCAATATCACCAGAATATGCAAGTTCTCTTGCTTTTGCTAAGTTAATATTTTTACCTAACATTGCACCTAATTCTAATTCCTTAGTTATAGATGATTCAAAATCAAGTAATCCTTCTGCAACACCACTAAGTGTTTTCATATTAACACCTAATTTCGCTGCATATCCAGCAGCTTGTAAAATATTTTTACCACCCTCTTTTCCAAATAATGCAAATTCTTCAGCCGAACCAGCTAAATCACTCATTAGAGCTGATGGTATTATACCATTTTGTTTTGCAAACTCTCTTGAGGTTGCAACCATATCCGCCGCGGTTGATGCGGAGTTTCCATTTAATCTTGTGAATGAACCAACTAAGGTAGCGGCTTCATCGCCACTAATTCCCATGTTCATGGACATTAATCCAATTTGTGTTTGAGCTTCAAAACTTGCTCTTGAAGTATCACCAAGTTCTTTGGATAATGCTTTTGCATTTCCTACGGCATCTTCAAAGAAGAATGATAGTACACCAGCTTTTCTGGCAACACCATCTGTTTGGAATAATGTAGTTCCTAACTCTGAATTTGCTTTTCCTATCTTATCTACTACAAATCCAAGTCCTGTAACTAAACCACCAGTTGCACCAACTAAGTTTCCATATAATTGAACTGCTGTTTCTAATGTACCTTGTATTGTAGTTTTAATACCATCTAATACAGCGTGTTGTCCTTCTAATACTTTTTTCTGATTTTCAGTCATTGAAGCAAATTTATCTGCTTCATTATTTTGGTCTTGTAAACTCTTTCGGATATCTTTACCCAAAAAGTTAGTTCCCGCCATTAAATCATTTCTTTTATTTTGAAGAGCAGTTAATTGTTCAACATCACTTCTATCTAATGCAGCAATATCTCTATTAACTTTACCAATCTCTTCAGTTTTCTTTAACCATCCTGTTGTAGTAGAGTTAAACTTATTACCAGTTTTACTCATTGTATCTCTTTGAGCTTTACCCAAATTAGCATACATTGAACCTAATGATTTTATAGATTGTTCTTCGTTACTTTTTGAATCAAGAGCGGCTTGAATTCGTTCTTTGTTATTATCTATAATGGCTTTTTTGAGTTTACCATGTTCAATAGTAAGTTTTCTTAGTGATTTTACTTCATCATCACTAAGCGTAGCTGATTTCTCCTTCATCTGATTAATCTGCTCAGTAAGCTTCTTAATCGCTTGGAGGTTTTTATAATGTTCTTTTTGAGTATTATCAGCCATTTACTACCTTTACTACTTTTTTATTGAATACTTTGGTGAATTCAATAAATCTTCTAAATCTTTTTTCTGTTTTTCAATTGCTGCCATCTTTTTTACTACTTCTTTAGGAAGTCCTTGTTTTGCAGCGTTTCTTAAAAATCTATCAGCGGTATTCTTTTTTAGGCCATCGAAAAATGCTCCAACTAATCGAGATGCAGCAGATAGTTCATTTATTTTCTTTTTTTCCATGTTGATTATCCTATATAATTGTTCTTATATAAATATAGAGCAAAAAAAAAGTGAGGAACTATTTCCTCACTCTTACATTTGGCCCTCTTGAACCACCTTTTTTACTTACTTTATCATATTCAGCCTTTTCCTTCTTTTTGGCCTCGATTAACTTTTTAAAGTAGAAGTTTCTCCAATGAATTGGCATGAAGTAAACTTCTGACCAAGTGAATCCATTACCGAAGTTAACCATTTCCCAAATTTGGTTATGAAGCTGAATTGAGTAATCACTCGGAAGGGTAAAAAAACCCAACCCCAAAGGGGATATCAAGAGCCTCCGTTTCTCCAGTTACATCCGATGTGAAATCGAACTTAAGGTTTAAATCAGGTGTAAATTCTTGAATGTGTTTTCTAAGAGCTCTGGAATCTCTTGCAAGAAGTCCATTCTTTACCCAATTATTTATATATCCTCTATCATCTTTTCCATCTACTTCTTGTATCATGTATCTAAGACGAGTTGTAACATCTTGAGAAACTGTTTCTCCTTTTTGTAATCTCTGTAATGCAGCTATTTCAGCATTAATATCTTGTTCATCTTTGTGTGTTAACAATCTGAACACAATTTTCTTCTTTGAAATTGGTAAATCAAATTCATATCTATTATCTACTGATAATTTACTTTCATCAATTTCTTTAGTTTGGATTTTTGAAAGGTCTATACTAACCTTTTGGTCTTCACCTGAGAAAGGGTCTGTTACTTGTACTTGATAATCTGCTCCATATCCTAAAATACGAGTTGCTAAAAGAATTGCATTTTTATCACCAATGAATATATCACCAATGTTTACATCCTTACTGACAACAACAGATTCGAATAATTTATCAAGTACCACCCCCTTCCTTATCAAATTTTGCGATGCAAGTATATCTTCTTCTTTTGCTGTCATATACTTGATTTCAATGCTACCCTTTGATAATGGGTTTGATTCAGGATAGAGTTTACCCTTTGATGGAAGGTCAATTACTTCCGTTGGAAATTCAAAATTTGCCATAACTTTTAATTAATTTGTTTGTATATAAATATATAACTTTAAAAAAAATTGAAAAAAAAAAGGTTCTCACTAAGAGAACCTTCTTCACTAAAATATATTTAATCTTTTTTTAGAATTCTAAGATTGCGTAATCATAAGAGAGTGTCAATGTGATTTCGGCAGGGTCATTAGAAGACCAATCTAAGTCATTAAACACAGCATTATTGATAAACGCACCTTTAAGAGTCCATTGTTCGATTTTATCACCAACTGGTCCTAATAGGTAACATTGGATATCTTTCTTATAGAAATCTGCATATCCATCTCTACCTGTTAGAGATTCGTGTGATGTTCTTACCCATTCCATTACTGCCTGAGCACCACTTGGAACGATTGGGTCAAATAATGTGATTTCAACATCTTGCCATTCACCTTTACCTTTAAGTTTTCTCTTAACATTGATGTGGTCAAGTGTTACAGTTTCAAATTGAATTGAAGGTCTGTTTGCTGTTTTTATAAGATATGAAGGGATACCATCGATTTCCATGATGAATCTATTCTTCATCTTCGGTTCGAAGTTGGTATAAAACATATCGTTAAATTCTAATACTTCTGCCATTTTTTTATTCTCCTGTTATATTCTATTATAAATATAGTTCTTTTTTATTTTTATTTAATTTATGCCGTAAATGATGCCCCTGTCGGTAAGATGTTGAAATCTAACACGATAAATTCAGCAGTTTTAGTTGGTTGTAAGAAAATCTGTCCAGCCAATATGTTTCTGTCGATTACATCAGGAGTGTTATTGGATTCATCCATCACCACTCTAAAGGCATATAAACCTTGTCTTTGTTGTATTCCTTCTAAGTAAGGATTCACAGTATTTAAGAACTTACCTCTTGTTTGAGAAGTGTTTTGTTCAAATACTAAGTATCTTGAAGTAGAAGCAATAAATTTCTTAACTTTAATTAACAATCTTCTAACATTGATTCTATCAAGTGCAGATGCCTTATCTTGTAAAGTTTTTTGTCCGAATGCCACGATACCTTCACCAGGGAACTGAGCGATTGGATTAACTTTTCCTTCATATAATTCATCTCTTTCAGCATGTGTTAGTCTGTTAAGTACAGATATAGCACCTACGATACCACCTCTGTTTAAACCAGCTGGTGCAAACCATTCAGCAGCAACTGCATCGTTTGATGCATATATTCCAGGCATCAATACTGATGGTGGTACTGAGATTAGTTTGTTAGTTCTACTATCGATTGTCTTAACCCATGGGTAATAAGTACCTGCATAGTTACTATCTAAGTTACCAGCCTGTTCGATAGCCTGAGATATAGTATCTGAAGTTACTTGTGAATTTGATGAGTTATAAGTTACACCAACAACATCACCGATGAAGAATGCATCTTCTCTAGCTTCTACCATATCAACAACTTTATCAAATACATAAGAGTGATGTCTTCTAACAATACCAGGTGCCGATACTAAGTTGATATCGAAATCATCAGGGTTAGATATTGCATTGATTGCTTTTACATAAGCAACTGAACCACTAGCCGTTGAAGTTGATAAGTTAAATCCTTGTGAGTTACCACTACCAAAGTTAGCAGATGAACCAGCAAGTGCCTTTTCAACAGTTGGGTCACATCCATCAAATCCATTTTGGAATCCTACTGTAAATTGTCTCTTATTAACATCCGCTGAGTTAGAACCAGTTAATTCGAATCCGAATGCATGAGTTCCACCAACGATAGTTACCGTACCATCAAAAGCAAATACTGTGTTTCCACCTTGAGTTGCTGAATCAGGAATTGGTGCAAGATATGAGTTGTTATCAATCTTTACTTGTGCAGTTTCTAAATCGATACCACTAAATGCGATTGATTTAGATGAACTGTTTTCACCCGAACCAGTTGAGAAGATAACTGCAGGAATATCAGATTCCGAACCATTACCACCAACATAAATTGGGTTATAATATTTATCATGTCCAAATGGCCCAGCGATGATTGGGAATGAACCTTCAGCAACACATTCTACTCTGATGTGTTTTGAACGATTTGGATAATCACCATTTTCTGTTTGTTTACCATTTGCATCTATTACTAAGTTTCTATCACCGATTACTTTCTTAATGTAATTAGGTGAAGCTGGGTCTAAGTTCAAGTTATTAAATGTTTCGATTACCGATTTTCTCTTATCTGTATCAGAGTATCCTCTAATTGCGATTGAGAAAGTTGCATAATCAGTAGAGTTTGTTGAACCTGCAGCTTTTACATTGAAAATAGAAACTTTATATGATTTATTGTAAGTAGTACCATCACCAATAGTATGTAACTTGAATAAGTTATGTCTTTCACCAGAAATCAACTGTGATTGTATCCAAGGAGTTGATGCGTGTTGTATATCTGCTGAGAATACTTGGTTTGCTAATTCTACTACTGATGCTGTTGCGAATCCGGTTGAAACTGCATCTGCTGAAGCCTTTTCAAAATAGTTGTAAACATATGCATCTTTAGCTCCTCTTGGATTTGTACCAAATACATCACCAAAGTCATTACCATCTGCTGGGTTAATCGATGCTGAAACAGCAGCTGCTGAACCAGTTAAATCAATACTGAATGCTGATGCACTTTCTTGAGTATCTATTGTAGATTCTGCTAATGTTCCTTTTCCATTATGAGTTTCAAATAGTGTTGCAACTATTTTTTCTCCTGATTCTGAACCACTAATCTTGATTCCAAGTGGTACTGTTTGTGTATAACCACCTAAATGACCAACACGAACAATACTTACTGTTCCTGCTTCTCTTAAGTAGTTTTGTACGGTATATCCTGTATAGTAAGAACCATCAGGTGTACCGAAAATTTCTTCAAATTCTGATTGTGTATTAACAATGGTTGGAACGAAAGCAGGGCCTTTTTTGAAAGGGCCTATAATAGCTGCTCCTATTTCTCCAATCCCTTGTGATAAGAAAGAAAGGTCGTTTTCTCTCGTAAATACACCAGGTGATACAATTTTTTCTGCCATTTTATTTACTCCTTGTTATGTTTTTTGTATAATAATACTCTTATATAAGTATAACCAAGTTTTTCTAAAGATTAATTTTACTCTTTAGTCTCTTCTAATACTTCTTCTTTTTCTTCTGTTGGTGTGAAAGTGTTTGTAGTTGGGTCATAATTACCATCTCCATACTTTTCATTCAAACCACTAAATAGTTTTTGTTCTTGTTCAACCAATTCACTATGTTTTACTAACATTTGGTCTTCAATTGCCGTAATTTCATCAATTCTTCTTTTTTTCTCAACTTGTAGTTGACCAAGTCTCGTGAATACATCACTAACATCTTGTCTTAATTGATTAATTTCCGCAACTTCTTCTTTCGTAAACTTTATTTGTTTTGCCATTTTGATATATTTTAGTTAACTTTTTCGTTATATATATAAATATACGATTTTTTTCAAAACATAAATTTTTATGATACAGTAAATGTAAGTGTTGAACTATAAGCACTCAACAATCCATTTGTAGCATATTGTCTTACTCTTGCATATCTTGTGCCAGTTCCTATATCAAAAGAACCACCATCGGTAGTTGTAACAACTGTTGTTTCAGACCATTGTGTTTCATTAATAAGTGGCGAACTGAAATCTGAATTGTTATCGATTTGTACATCATATACATCGTTTGTACCATCACCACTCCATGAAAGAGTTAATGTACCATTTGTCCATGCTAATGAAGTTGGTGCACTACCTGCTGTTTCATCGGTGTGTGAATTTCCACCTTTGTTGTGTGTTATATATCCATTTACTAAATAGGTATCATTTGTTTCAACATCAATTGATACAATCTCACTTGTTTGATTAACTAAATCAATTGAAGATATTGTTACCTCAGTAATACTACCACTTACTTCTCTGATTAGTTTATCAGATGTAGTGATATTAAACATTTCTTTAAATCTATATTCACCATCAGTTGCATCTTTTACTAACATTGGGTGTTCACCAGTTGCAGTTACTTCACCATTGTTAATATCATAATGTCTGTTTGAGAATGAATATACTAAGTTTTCAACTGTAACATCTTGTGCTTCAGTTGTAAGTGTTTCTGATGACCAATCTAAAAATGCAGCTTCATCAGTTCCTAACCCTCCGATTGAGAATCCTCTCAATACATCACCTTCTTCTAAATCTCCAACTTCTACAATTGTTCCATCAGAAAGTGTTACTGGTGAATCAATAGTTAAACAAAGTGCTGCAGAGTTACCATCGTATGAATCTACTGAATAAACAGTTTTAGGTCTTGGTGTGTTGAAGTTATCAGCATGGTCATTGAATCCATCATTAAATGTTACTGATAATGTATGTGATTGTGCTCCTAAAAGTGAAGTTTGTGAACCTGCACCTTGTGGATTCATAGCACCAACAGTAATTACACCTGTATAATCTTGATTTGAACCAATAGATAAATAACCAGCTGTATCTCCAGCTGAATTAAATGTAGGTGAAACCGCCCAAGTAAAGTTTTGATATCTACTTGCAATCTTTGATATAAAGTTAGAACCAGCATTAGTAAAACCTAATGTATAAGTTTCACTTGTAGCTTCAACTGCATATGTATATCCTGTAAGTGAACCAACACCATCAATTCCAAATGAAGATAATGTAATATCATCACCAGCAGATGGTGAACCTTTGATACTCCCTAATGATACATTTGAGTTTTGTGTATTACCAGTTGCTCCTGCTAAATTATTTAAACTGAGTGTTTCTCCTGATGTGATTGCCATAATTGGATTCCTATATATTATAAATATTAAGTAATTCGTTTACCCACTTATCTTTGTTACTATAATTATTAACCATAAATTCTTTTAATGATTTAAACCACTTGTTTTTTTCCGAATATGGGGTTTCTAATAACCTCTTATAAATATCTACAAATTCTTTTTTCGATGAAGCTCGATATGGATATTCAAAATCTTTACACCATGTTGAATGTAATATAGGTAATTTTCCATAATCAACCGCTTCAAATATTGAGTAACCAAATGGTTCATATGTAAAACAAGAATGTGAGATTCCCCAATCCATATTATAAAATGTATCTTTAAATTCAGGTTTATAGTGATATATCTTCATTTTTGAAGTATCCATTTTCATTCCTTTTTTCCAAACTACCTTAAAATGATTAGAATTTGTAAATAATATAGATGGTAATCCATCTAAGTATCTTGGGTTTTTTCTACCTTCACATCTAGCAGTAAATCCAATTTTATTTGAATCCGATAAATCTAAATTATGTTTAAACTCATAAAAATTAGGAATATTTATGTTTTTTATTGGTATTTTAAATAATCCAACCCAAATTGAATGTTTTGCCGATTCGTTTATTGATTGTTCCCACTTTGAATCCATATATGGATGTTGTATAAACGAACTATCTGAAACAAATTCTGATTTTATGATATGGTCTACTGAATTGTGTAAAACATTTGAATGTATTTTATGTATATTATCATCTAATACTTTCATTGGAGTATAATGACCATGTAATATGTTGATTCTTCGTGCACCATTACATAATTCTTCGAACTTTTCTATATTTTCACCATGCCAATAAGATTCTATTGGAAATTCATAACCATCATGTCCTTCTGGTTTGTTTCTGTGTAAAAGAAGAATGGGTTTTACATCTAATTTAGGAGCAATTAACTCCATCCATAAATTTACCCATGAATCAGTACCAGCATTTACCCAAGGGCCACCACCAGTTGTGTAATAAACATCGTACATTTATTTGATTTTTGATTCTAACTCTTCTACTCTTTTAAGAAGTTCTTTGTTAGATTCGATTAGTAAAGCTACTATCTTTTCGTATCTTACAGCTTTGTATCCATTATCACGAGTTGTTACCACCTCTGGTAAAACTTTTTCTATTTCTTGTGCAATTACTCCGATATCATGTCCTTCGTAAGTAGTTTGATTATCATTCCAATCAAAAGTATATCCACCAATTTGTTTTAGTTTTTCAGTTGGATTAGAAATAGGAATAATGTTATCTTTTAATCTTTTATCTGAAGAAGCATATGCAACAACATCACCAACAGCACTAACTGTTGCTCCAAATGTTGCCTTACCATCTTGTGTAAAGCTTACAGCATCAACACCACTTCCTGCATTTTCTGATTTTATAATTAATTTATTATTATTACCCGAACCTGTACCTTCATAGTAGAATCTCCAACCATATCCAGTATCATCACCAGCATTTCCTAAATATATAGCTGCATCAGCTCCATCTAATCCACTTCCACCTATATATACATAATCTGTTGCGGCACCTTCATAAGTACCTGAATGATTAAGTACTTTTAAATGAGAACCATTAATTTTTAAATCACCACCTAAAGTATTTTCACCTGTTCCTGTTTGTGTTATTTTACCACCTAAGTCAATATCATCTCTAAATGTAGCCGAACCTCCATTAGACATATCTAAAGTTAGAGCGGTTATTTCAGAACTATTATCAACACCTTTAAATAAAATATCTTTATCGTTTATTGATGATTTTATTTCAAGATTACTACTATCATTTGTTAATCTACCGAATTCTGTACCATCATCTCTTAAAACAATATCACCACCACCTGCATCCAATCTAATATCATCTACAGCATCAATAGTAAAATCACCACTATCACTTTCTGTTAGTGTTGTGGCATTAGCACCATCACCCGATATCGATATAGAACCAGCATCAACAGTCAAATTGGCATTTACTGTTGTATTACCATTAAAATAAGAAGTTCCATCATTATAAAAATCAAAACTATTGTGAGTTGCACCAACACCAAGTTTTGAGAATGTTTTAGCACCTGTAAATGTTTGTGTTCCACTTAAGTGTGCAGTATCTGAATCTAAATTAGCAGATGGAAGAACACCAGTAACATCATTTGCTAAATCTATTTGATTTCGTGTTATTACTTGTCCACTTATTGTAATATAATCAGGTGTACCTGTAAGGGTTACATCTGTTGAGTTATCAGTACCAGCGGCATCTACTCCTAAATTACTTCTTGCAGTAGATACATTTGTTAAATCAGATAAGTTTTGGTCTTTTTGTAGTTTACCACTTACAACAGTAGTTAAAGAATCAAGTGCACCACTATCAGCGGCTAATGAAGCGGATATTTCACCAAGAGTATCAAAAGCGGCTGGTGCATTTCCTACTAAATCAGTAAGTTCTGTTTGT
>Ga0213860_10000801_pt1 | contig 12685 bp, 22 predicted proteins | sample PICome_3_FD_160118 | JGI IMG/M metagenome (GOLD analysis project Ga0213860, IMG submission 160118) | Coastal seawater microbial communities near Pivers Island, North Carolina, United States - PICO550 | ecosystem: Environmental > Aquatic > Marine > Coastal | place: USA: North Carolina...
TGAAGATTGGAAAGACTATTATTATATTGGAAACACAAATATAATTGATGCAGCAGTTCTTTGGGAAAATGATTCATATATTCCAAGAACTTACATGTGCGTAAGTTTTCAATTCAAAAAGCATTTGAATTTGGGTAGAGGTGGAATCATACTCTTAGATAACAAAAGAGCATATGATGCTTTGAGTAAAATGGTGTATGATGGTAGATCTGATGATGCACCTTGGGCAAATCAAGATATATCCACCATTGGATATCATTACTACATGACACCAGAAACTGCTCAACTTGGTCTCAACAAATTAAAACAATGTAAGGATACTATCCCAGAAAGGTGGGATCAAAGTAATTACCCTTATTTGCCATCAATGTCAGTATTCAAATGAAAAGTACTAATGAGTGGGATAAACTTAAAAAAGTAATTGTTGGTAGGGCAGACTATGCATGTATGCCACCAATGGATAGAAGTTATCGTCATATTAACTTTGCAGATAAGGGAGACATATCTAATGTCCCATCTGGATTATATCCTCTTCAGGTAATTGAGGAGGCAAATGAAGATCTTGAGATTTTTGCACAGTTCTTAGTTGGGGAAGGCGTAGAAGTTCTTAGACCTGCAATCGAACCAACTGATTATTATAGTTTCTGTCCTAGAGATGTAGTAGTGTCTCATGGTGACATAGCGTTTGCTGCTCCAATGCCATTACGTGCAAGGAAAGATGACTGGAAAACGATTGCACATCACTTTGACGATTTGAAAGTAGTTGAGTGCTCTTATGATGATGAATTGTATGATGACGATTGTATTTGTGAAAAAGATATTCTTGCTCTAACAGAGCACTCTCCTGCATTTGATGCTGCAAATATTCTGAAGGCAAATGATGATATTTTATATCTTGTGTCGAACAGTGGTAATGTGAGAGGTGCTAAGGAGGTTGTAGAACCACTATTGAATAAGAAAGTGCATCTATTGAAAGATGTCTACAGTTATATGCATATTGACACTACTGTGGCATTTTTGAGAGAGGGATTACTGTTAGCAAATCCATCACGAATTAAGAGTAAAAATGATTTACCAGGACCATTTGCAGACTGGGATATTATCTGGTGCCCAGATGCAGTGGACATTGGACATTACCCAGGGTACAACAACTGCTCCCCTTGGTGTAATATGAACCTCTTCAGTGTATCTCCTGACTTGGTAGCATTAGAAGAACACCAACATCCTACTCGCAAGGTGTTGGAATCTTATGGTATTGAATGTGCAATGCTACCAATGAGACAAGCAAGAACACTTAGTGGGTGTTTTCATTGTGTCACATTGGACTTGGAAAGAGTCACTTGACGCTGTTGATCTTCATCTCCAACTCATTGACCTTAGTAAACTCAGCGTAAGCAGAACCAGAACGCTCGTTTAGGATGTCCAGAATGTCCTCAAGAATGACTTCATTCTCAACGTAGTCATCCAGATACTTATCCAGTGCCTCTTTGAGGTATCTTCTACGATGCCATTCAGGTGAATAGGGTTTGTAGTCCATAATATGGGTTCATTATATCCGTATTATATCACTATCTATTCCGTGGGTCAAGTCCTAATTTGATGAGATATTCCGCCCACCAATCTGGATCTCTTTTCTGTTTCCATCTAGGGACAGGTTTGCCCTGCTCCTCATAGTAGTCATTAATCGCCTTATCGATAGTCTGTGCGATCTCCATACTCCTCTTCCTCCTCATCAACGTCTGCATATGGGTTTCCCACATAGGGTCCTCGTTTGCGTAAAGGTTCTTTTCTGACATAATCTGCTTCTCCACTAACAGCGGACATCCATACTGCAACCTTCATAACCACAAATATTGCAGCAAGAGGAGTAAAGCAAGCGATTAGGATAAGAGGGTTCATTCATCCGAGTCCCAGATTTTTTCGAATTTGTTTCGTAAAGCGTTTATCTTATTATTTTCTTGAACTTGTAGTATTAGTTCGCTTATTCTTTTCTCCTCGTCTGTAAACTCCATGCCATATTTGACTTTCATGTCAACGAGGCGTACCATATCCATGTAGTATTCTAAATCACGACTGACAAAATCGTCGTAATCCATCATACAAAGGCACCCTCCGCCTTCAAATGCTGTAGGGTCTCTTTCATGTTGCCGATGTGTCTGAACCCAATGTTGATCTGTGGGTATTCGGCGTCCTCACCAAATTCTGCCTCAAATCCTCTTTGTGTGAAATGGTGACCCAGTTTGTATTCAAGGAACTCACCGCCAAGTGACTTCAAAAGTGATGCCATCCTTTCACATTCTTGACTTCCATTAGAGTAAATTACTGCTGTCATTTTTCCTCTTTGTAAACAATAGAAATTTTTCTCTTTTCTTCACCCTTGTGATCAAGCATGTATGAGTAGTGAACCTCAGCATCTAATAGTTCAGAGATCTTTTCCACAAGGTTTTTGGTAATATTCAGTTTTGTAACCTGGTCAGTCATTACTTTGTTCACGCCATACATCAATTTGTTCTTGAGTAGGAACAATGATTCGGAAAGCAAGTCCTTCCTCCTCAAATTCCTCATTCATTTTATGATATGTTTCAGGTGTAATCTTCTCAGTCACGTTGCCTCCAATCATCTGGTTTGTCACGTTGGAACCAGTCTACGATTTCATCCGCTCCAGAGAACCCCGTTTTGTGATTAGATGGATCGGGGTCCCCGAGACCCATCTTATTCATAAAATCATCAACGCTGCCCTCTTCAATACCTTTGGATTGGCGTCGTGCTTTGTTCAACCAATCTCTGGCAGTGGTGTGTGCCTTTGCTAGTTTCTCTGCCCAAATCATATCAGACAGTTCAACTACATCATTATTTGCAATTTTCTTGCAAATACCTTCCAATCTTAACCTATACTGAGTAGAGAGCATATGTTGTCATCTCCTTACGAAGGTATTTATTTCTCTAATTCTACCGCAATATCGCGTAGAATGCCAGGAATGTCAGTATCTGGGAACTTCTGACTCAAAACCCTTCCTGCAGATGGTGCGACCTTAACCACAGCATCTCCTTTAGATCCTGCAATATATCCCAATTTAAATACTTTCCAGGAGTAGTCATCAGTAGGATATATACCAAAGCACGCTTTATACGCTTCTGCATCCGCACCTCTAGGAGAATTTGATTCAGGTTTGGAGTCTCTTTTTAAATTGTGCATAATTACAAATTAATTACAATATTGTATATAGATGAAATATTATACCAACCTTGAGGGATTTAATGCAGTATTCTTAGTACAACATCGCGGAGTATATGGATTACCACATGCATCATTTTATCTCTCTTTATTACCAAAAGAATATAAAGATAAACTAATGTCCTTAAATACTGAAGTGCGTATGGTATTTAAATCAATATATGAGGTTGAGGATGAATTTTGTGATCGTATAGAAGATGCCGACTTCTATGTTTTACCTTTTTGTGATATTCACACTGATCCCGATAAACATATATTAAAATATAGAGATGAAATAAATTATGCTTTGAAGTTAGGTAAGAAACTGGTGTATTTTCTTGGAACAGACGTGAACATGCCAGTTAAAATTTCAAGAGAGAATGGTCTAATCTTTCGAACAAGCGGGTTTTTGTCTGAAGCGCAATCAAACGTATATGGGTGTCCAACAGTTAATCTTGATCTAGGAAAACCTAAAAATTACAAAACAAAATTGTCAATATCATTCACTGGATGGGCAAAAAGTTCAGGGATGATTGAAATTGCTCATGGACAAAAAGTACAAAAATTTGATGGAATAAGAGAAGATATAATAAATGAGTTACTTTTAAAAATTCCAGATAAATGTGACTTCATACTTAGAGATGATTGGGGACCAAAATGTAACATAGATAAACTTCATTTTTACAAAAATATGAGTGATAATCTATACTGTCTATGTGTTCGTGGATTTGGTAATTTTTCATTTCGTCTTGGGGAAACTCTAATGGCGGGTAGAATACCCATATTGATTGACACCGAATGCATCTTACCATTTATAGATGAGATCCCATGGGATAAGAATTGTGTTAGAATCAAACCGGAAAATTTTCATAGAATTCCGGAACTCGTTCAGGAATACCACGACTCACATACAGAGGAGGAACTGATTGATATACAAAAACAAAATAGAGAAATTTGGGAACAATATTTCATCCCCAAAAATACTTACAAGAAGATCAGTTCACTTATAAATAACTTCAACAGATTATAAATGTACGTATATTCATGGCGGTTTTAACATCCAGTGGGGTAACGTTCAGTGATAGTACTACTATTAGTAGTAAGTACGATGTGATACCCCAATCAAATACACCATTATATTTTTATCAGAGTTCTGCTCCTACTGGATGGTCTCAAGTAACATCCAATGACAACAAGATGATGAGAGTTGTGAGTGGCACTGGTGCTGGAACTGGTGGATCTAACGGGTTTACTAACACTTTTACTAATAGAAACTTTAGTTCCAACTTCAACGTTCCATTTAGTGCTGGCGTTAATAACCACACTCTTAGTACACCACAGTTGCCTTCACACTCCCACTCAACTGAAGCTGGAGATGCCACAACTCTTCCTCCAGGTCCATGGACTAATGCATCAAACAACGGTAAAAACACAGGTACTAGCAACAGTGGTAATGCTGGAAATAGTGGAGGGCATAGTCACCCCGCAGGTGTCTCTGCAAGTGCAAACTGGTCTGCGGGCCTTGATATGAGAGTGCAATACATTAATGTCATTTACTGTACATTTAGTTGAGGAGGAAATATAATGGCAACAATTACTAACACACAACTACAGTTCTCTAGTAATAATATTTCTACGGGAAACTACCATTTTCCAACTGGAACTGTATCACTGTTCTTCACATCCAGTGCTCCTAGTGAGTGGTCACAGGTAACATCTCAAAATAATAAAGCATTTAGAGTTGTATCTGGAACTGGTGGTGGTACCGGAGGAAACCAAAGTTTTACTGGATGCTTCTCAAATAGAAACTTAGGTGCTAACTTTAACTGTAGTATCAACTCTTCCAACGTTGGTAACCATAGTATGAGTAACAATACTATGGCACAACACACTCACCCCATTAATAATGGTCCAACCACCAGTATTAGAGCTAGTGGAGGTCCAACATCTAACTCAAACTTTAGAACTGGTAATGGTGGTAGCGGTGGTGCTGGTAATGGGGGAGGACATAATCATCCACACAGTAGAAGTGCGAGCGGTAGTTTTAATACCAGTCTTAATTTTGCTGTTCAATATGTGAACATTATTCTATGTTCATATAGTGGTACTTGATCTATAAACTAAAGGAGAATCATGGCAGTAACATTAACTTCTGGTGGTGTAACATTTAATGATAGCACCACACTAAACAGCATTTATCATGGTGGTTTCGCACAGAGTTCCAGAACTCTTATGTTCCGCTCATCTGCTCCTACTGGATGGAGTCAGATCACTAGTCACAACAACAAAGCATTTAGAGTTGTATCTGGAACTGGTGCCGGTAGTGGTGGATCTAATGGTTTTACCAGTGCATTTGCTAGTAGAAACGTTAGTGGTAACGCTCCAGTATCAACATCATTCAACCTTGGAAATACTTCACTAAGTAACAACCAGTTGGCGAACCATTCCCACCCATATGAAGGTGGTGGTGGATCCATGAACGCTCCACCAGGTAACAGTGGACCTACGGCTCCTAGCAATGCAAACCGTGCATCACCTGGTGGACCTAACAGCGGCAACGCTGGAGGTAATGGTAACCACAATCACGGGACTAACTCCAGTTCTAATGGTGGATCTGTTAGTGCTAACCAAAGTTTCGCTGTGCAGTATGTGAATGTGATCATTTGCAATCATTCATAAATACTGATATAATAATTCCAAATCAAGTTAAATGACATGAGTGACAAATCAAAATGGTGTCCTTTAATTAGGAAAAATTGTGTGGAGCACAAATGTGCTTGGTACATGCAAATCATGGGTTACAACCCCAACACTGGTCAAGATGTGAATGAGTGGGGTTGTGCTATAGGATGGATTCCTTCTTTGGTAATTGAAGCGTCGGCACAAGGTAGATCAACAGCATCAGCAGTTGAATCATTTAGAAATGAAGTTGTGAAAGCGAATGACCAGAATAAACGCATATATATTGAAGAAGCATTAAAAAATAACGGAGTGATTCCCACTACCGTTACTCCGTTAACCAATTACCTAACAGAAGGAGAGGACGAAGAGCAATGAGTATTCAAAGATTGACAGTAGTTGTAGATGATGGATTCATCCGTGTGGATGATAAATCTGCTAGTGGATGCGACATGTCATGGGTACCAACCTATCATTGTGAGCATGTGGGATATACTACTTCAGTGCACGCCATTCAATGGATTGCAGACAGAGGAGAGATTGAACTCTGTGCTGGTCCATGGGGAACCAACATGGGTGCAAACATTGAAATCACAAATCTTGATGAAAATAACCTCGGTGTTGGAGCAACCACTGCCCTCAATAATAGATTAGATGCAATTGCTGCAGAAGAAGAAGCAGCAGCAGTAGCAGCCGCAGAAGCAGCAGCATCAGCAGATAATTACCTGTCTGAGACTGATCTTGATGCTATCATTTCCGCCCTAGAAGGCGCATAAATTAAAACACACTACATTATATTTGATTATGTCACAACATAAAGAAGAACTCTGGTCTAATAATTATACCGTTATTCCAGGGTTCCTTGATTCTTGTTCTGCCAAAGAACTTTCTGATGAATTTAGAGAGTTTTCACGTAGAGAAGGTTTGGAGGGAGATCAGCAAGTTCCCCATTCACAAGTTGTATACAACTATCTCCCATTCTTGGAGATTTTATGTCAGAAGTGCCCCGAAGTAAGCATTGCTATCGGGGAAACTGTTCTACCAACTTATACTTACGCTAGAGTATATAAGAATGGTGCTACACTCGCAGGACATACTGATCGTGATGAGTGTGAAATTTCACTAACTGTCAATCTTGATGGTGATGAAGAATGGCCTATTTGGATTGAAACTCCAGATGGTAAAGAGGCAAGAGTATCTCTAAAACCTGGAGATGCCATGGTTTATCTTGGATGCACTGCAAGACATTGGAGAGAAGAATTTAAAGGTAACTGGTTTACTCAATGTTTTTTACATTATGTTAGAAGTAGAGGAGATAAAGCAACTTCTGTTTTTGATGGTGCAAACAAAACCAAAACAACGATTGGCATAACAAATTACCTAAATCTCAAAGAAGTTCAAAAAGAAGAGAGAACAATAGAAGAAACACCAAAAGTTTCAGATAATATGGAAATTGTAATTTCCGAAGATGGTCTTGAAATGCTACAAGAAAAGAAAGTAGTTGAGGAGTTCAAGCAAAGAGGAACAAATACATTAGAAGATTATGTAAAAGTATTTTATGATGTTGTACCAGAAGATCTCTGTGATGCAATCATCAAAGAATATTCAAACTGTGATGACTGGAAAGCCGCTGAAACTGGTGGTGGGTACAATATCAAAGTAAGACATGTCGATGAAATTGGAATTAGTCAGGATCCAGTTATTGGAGATAGTGTAATACGCAGACAACTGGATGACAGATTATTTGAATGTGTTGCAAGTGTGGGTACCAAATACCATGAAATCTTTGAACACTTTTCTATTGATGTTGATACCGGATATTCATTACTCAGATATAGAGAAGGACAATTCTACTGTCAACATGTAGATAGTTTTGCCGCTCAACAGAGAAGTCTATCATGTTCACTCATCTTAAATGAAGATTATGAAGGTGGTGAGTTTTGTTTCTGGGATGGTACTATGATGCATAAACCACCCAAAGGTGCGGCATTGGTATTCCCATCAAACTTTATGTTCCCACATGAAATCAAACCTGTTAAAAAGGGTGAACGCTATTCAATTATTACTTGGTTAGTATGATTCATGAAAAATTGAGGGGAATCCCACATATTCGTTATATCAATTTAGATGAAAGACCAAAAAGAAACAACTTACTGGAGGATGAGTTCAGTAAGTATGGAATTACAGACTATAAAAGGTTATCCGCATCAACATATTCTGCAACAAAATTAATATCTAACTGGGATGATTTCATTCATACTCCTTCTACACACGCTCCAAGATATACATCCATTTTAGTAAATCAACTTCATAGTATTATTGATTGGTATCAACAAGAAGTATCTGAAACTTGCCTGATACTTGAAGATGATCTATCATTTGACCTTGTAGAAGATTGGACTTTTGACTGGGAAACTTTGATGTCATATATCCCCAAGAATTGGGACTGTGTTCAGTTTCATATTTTGGGGTTGAAATATATGCAAATGAATTTGCACCGTAGAACAAATAATAATCAAGGTGCAACATGTTATATGATCAACCGCAGATATGCAAAAAAACTAATAGATATTCACTGGATTGACGGCAAACTGAAATTCCATGAAAACTATGGGATGTCTGAGTTGTTTCCAAAGTTTTATTATCAAAGTCCAGACTATGTTCCTTATGAAATTGGTATCACATATTCAATGCCAATATTTACTACGAACAGGACATTGAAATATGTCAGTGATGCACACGAGTCTCACATTAATAAGCACGCAATAGTAGCAGACTCTTGTGTAAGAAAATGGTGGAAGAATGAAGCGAGTAAATATCAACTATCTGATATCTTCTCAATCAATACACCAAAACTTAAAGAAATGATATTCAAAATCGGTGATGGTCAACAATCTTGGACATAAATTAAAAGGATTGCCAAAGATATATTATTTAAATTTGGATTCCAGAAAAGATAGATCAGATTGGATGGAGTCTCAATTTGATAAGTATAGAATATCAAATTTTGAAAGATATTCTGCATCCACATATAAAGCGTCTGAAATAGACAGTTGGAAGCATTTGGTTATAGGATGTAAAGAACTAATATACAAACGTGAGAAGCGTCACCGAGTTGAATGTGCCACTGCAATGTCAACTTTGGACATGATTAAGCATTGGTTGACTACATCTGATGATCCATACTGCATCTTGATGGAAGATGATTATGATCTATATCCAATAGAATATTGGCACTTTGATTGGGAATATCTTATGAATAACATCCCCTATGATTGGGATTGTATTCAATTGGGGTTTGAAAATATGCACACGATTCCATGTTTCCTTCACCCCATCTTACCTGGTCACGACTATGGTCCATGTATGATCAATAGACCATATGCCGAAAAATTATTAAGGTTGCATACAGTTGATGGAAAATTTAACTTTTACCATCATAATGGTAACTGGTGGTGGAGAGACGCCATGAGACTTCCAGGATCGACTGTAGACTACTTTGTTTGCCAAAATGGAAGAACATATTCAATTCCATTAATAACTGTCACAGAAGACCTTGGAAGTTACGAAGATGATTATCTTAGAAATGATCGACCAGATCTAAATTTTACAAGAAAAGCATATTGGAAATGGTGGACAGAACTAAGAGATGAGTATACGTTGAAAGACTTTTTCTCTTATGGTAAACCAAATGATAGATATATTAAACGGTCTCAGTTATTATGAAAAGACCTCATTGTATTGCACCTTGGACTTGGTTAGCAGCACTACCCAACGGAGATGTAACTCCATGCTGTTTCAATCAAGATGTTATGGGAAATGTTCATCGACAAAGTGTTGATGAAATTTGGAATAGTGGTGGGATGAAAAAACTTAGGGTTGACATGTTCAAGGAGAATCTCCCTGAAGGATGTCGATTCTGTCAGCAAGTTGAGGATCTTGGTGGAGAAAGTAGAAGAGACATATACAATGAAATGTTGGGGAAACATTTTGATGATGTAGAAGAAAATACAAATAGTGATGGATCAGTAAAAGAAGTGAAAATTGCTGGTTGGGATTGGAGGTTGAGCAATAAATGCAACTTCAGTTGTAGATACTGCATTCCAGACTGGAGTAGCGTATTGAACAATAATGTAGAAAAAAATTGCTCATCATCACTAAATTTAGAGGAGTTTCTTGATAAGCACGCATCTGATTTAGAATTTATGGAGTTTGCTGGCGGTGAAACTCTCCTTACAGATGAACATTACTATACTTTAGATCGTCTTATTGAAGTGGGTAATACTGACATTGACATATGGTATAATACGAACATGTCAATACTAAAGTACAAAGGGAAGTCTGTATTAGACTATTGGAGACAGTTTAACCCAGATAAACTTGTCGTTCATGCGAGTATCGATGAAATAGATGAGCGTGCAGAGTTTTTAAGAAAGGGAACAAAGTGGGATCTTATAGAAAAGAACCTAATTACATTATCTAAAGAAAAATTTAAAGTACATACAAACATTGTAGTATCATGCTATAATATATTCAGACTACATAAAATTATTGAGAGATTAACTCAAATTGGTTGGTTGTCTGAAAGATATAATTTTCAAAACTTTATGCTGAGTTTTGAGTTTGATCGTTTTCACTTAAGGTTGATTCCAGAAGATAAGAGACAAGAAATAAAACAAGAACTATACTCTTACATAGATTACTTCAAAGATGTGAGAGGAGTTGATCTTCATGATAAATTTAAACATATTATAGTAGAATTAGATCAACCCGTAGAAAATGAGAAGCATGGATGGTTTCTCAGAGACACCCTAAAAAAAGATATAGATAGGGGAGAAAATACTTTAAAAACTTTTCCGGAATTGAGGTGCATCATAGACTATGCAAAACGATAAAACATACCCTGAAGAATCAAGACCAACGAAGTTTTGTAATATAGATGATTTTATCTGGGTAAAAGACGATGTTTTAACTCCAAAATTTTGTAATGATTGTATTGAAAAATTTGATTCTTCTAGAGAAAGAGTAGATGGATGTGTCGCTGCTGGTGTAAAGAAGCACATCAAAAATACCAAAGATCTAATGGTTACCCAATCTGAGGAATGGGTAGAAGAAGATGAAGTATTCGCAAATTCTCTACAAAAATCTTTACATCAATACATTGATTACATTAATAAGATCAGTATCGGTTTTGAATTATCTTCTCATGAATATTATGATACAGGATATCAAATTCAAAGATATGAACCAGATGCTGGATATGTATGGCATAATGATGACAATATGCCTCAAGGTCAAGAACAAAGATGTTTTACATTTATCTGGTATTTAAATACCGTAGAGGTTGATGGGTATACTCAATTTGTTAGTGGAACAAGAGTAAGAGCAAAACAGGGAAGAATTGTAATTTTCCCTTCAGGATGGACATATCTACATAGAGGATATCCTCCAAAGCATCAGAGAAAATATATTTGTACTGGTTGGTTGCACGCACACGGATGAATAATGCAATTTGTATATCTGGGTCAATTAGATACCCACATATTGGTTTAAAGAGTATTAGTAAAATTCTTCCAAGTAATTCAAAGATTTTTATTCATACTTGGAGTAATGTGAAGACTGGAAGGTTTTTGAAAACTGTACATGATTTACACTACAAAGAGGGTATCAAAGAAATGATCGATACTGACTTTGATTTATTGCAGTATCCGTATGAAAAAATAAAGGTAGATGATTTTAGTGAAACCTTTGATGAATTAAAATCATTATATGACAGTCTTACTTTTCGTCCATTTGAACGTGTTCGTGCTAGGAATGATGTGGGAGTATTATCAATGTATTACTCAATATATCAAGCAAATCAATTGAAGTGTGAATACGAAAAAGAGAATGATATAATTTTTGATCAGGTAATTAGAATGCGTTTTGATAGTGATATTGTCAATGACACATTAGATCTTACAAAGACTGCTAATTTTGATTTGTGTATACCAGACATTCGTTTTGATTATGCTGGAATTAATGATCAATTTGCCATCGGATCGTCCAAAACTATGGATGTATACTCCAACATATATAAAGACATACGTGGTTTAACGGATTGCGAATATTGTGGGGAACAAATACTTGAAAATCACTTAAAGAAGAAGAATATTACTCCTACAAGGATTAAGTTTCCAGTCAATAAAAATAATAACATTGATTTCACATTATACACAGAATTATAAGAATGAATATTGGATTTATTGGTCTGGGTAAATTGGGTATGCCATGTTCTTTGGAGATAGCAAAGAAAGGGCATAATGTATTTGGGTATGATATTCTAAAGCATCACAGTAGTGATATAAGCATATGCCCAAACATTGCTACAGTTGTTGAAAAGAGTGAAATAATATTCATCGCTGTACCAACTCCACATCATCCAGAGTATGATGGTAGATCGCCATGTATGCACTTAGAACCAAAAGACTTTGACTATTCAATCGTAAAGAATTGTCTGGAGCAAGTGAATAGACATGCTAATGGACAACTCGTTGTTCTGATCTCTACAGTGCTGCCTGGGACCACCAGGGAGCAACTGAGACCGTTAGTCACCAATGCCAGGTTCATATACAATCCCTATCTAATTGCTATGGGAACTGTGTCTTGGGACATGGTGAATCCAGAGATGGTTATGATTGGAACCGAGGACGGTGAAGAGACTGGCGATGCAAAAGAACTGATTGAATTTTACAAGACTATAATGGAGAATGATCCACCGTATGTCGTGGGAACATGGGATGAGTGTGAGTC
>Ga0213860_10000806_pt1 | contig 12637 bp, 29 predicted proteins | sample PICome_3_FD_160118 | JGI IMG/M metagenome (GOLD analysis project Ga0213860, IMG submission 160118) | Coastal seawater microbial communities near Pivers Island, North Carolina, United States - PICO550 | ecosystem: Environmental > Aquatic > Marine > Coastal | place: USA: North Carolina...
GTTATGGGTCTTTGGACAAGTTCCATCGGTATTATTGGTCTTGCTCTCAACCTTCGTGCTTATGACTTTGTATCCCAAGAGATCAGAGCAGCAGAAGACCCTGAGTTCGAGACGTTCTACACAAAGAACATCCTATTGAATGAAGGTCTACGTGCCTGGTTGGCACCAGTAGATCAACCTCATGAGAACTTTGTGTTCCCTGAGGAGGTCCTTCCTAGAGGAAATGCTCTGTAATCCACACACAAATATTGGATTCAGTCACAGTTGATACTCTTTTTGTATCACTGTGATACAAAATAGTGATAAATATTTTCGTAGTATGTCATTTATACCTATGGAACTATTCGCTATTTTTGCTGCCATTGGAGCTTCAGCCTATGGTGCATGGGCATTCACTCCCAAGAACTAATTCAAAGAGGGGGCCTCCCCCCTCTTTTTTAATATCCTAATATAAACATAAAATCCATTGACTAAAGAATTGTTATTAAGTATAATTCTATTGGATAAATTACAATACAAAGATGAGTTAAACTATGCACGGAAATCTAGAACCTGAAGAACACCTCTTCGATGAATCTCCTTCTGATCTTTGGGATGACATGGCTAAACTCAATTCTCTCTATCAAGAATTGATGTGGGATAATGAAGATGTACTTCAATTCAGTGCAGACTTTGCCAAAGATTGTATTATTATCACAAACAAAAGTCGCAAGAAGAATTAAATGAAAAGGTTGATGGCGACAGTCGCACTTGGACTGTCTATGACAATCGGTGGAGTTGCAGTTGCACAGGAGGACAAGATCACTAAAGGATTCTATTCCTTTGATGCAATGGGATGTATGCTTCTTAAGGAGTGTACTGATGGTGTAAAAAAAATTAAATCAACTGAAGATCTTCGTGCAGCATTTCCTGATTCTGATTGGGATTATATTTCCAATGAGTTTGATAGGATCATGGATGCCTTCGATCTGATTGGTGTAGATGTTCATCTTGCTGATGAAAAGTACTTTCCTGTAGGACATCGTGGTGTTTATCACACGGTTAGTAATCATTTTTATCTCAACAAGACTTACGTCCATCGTCCACATGTATTGATGAGTGTTGTCCGTCATGAAGGATGGCACGCTGCTCAGGATTGTATGGCAGGAACTATCAAGAATAACTTGATTGCAATCATACATAATGAGGAAGATGTACCTAAATACTGGGCAGAGATCGCTACTAGTACCTATAGGAGTATGCCTCACGCTATTCCTTGGGAGAAAGAAGCGTTCTGGGCTGGTCATACTGAAGGTATGACTCAAGCAGCACTAGAATCCTGTGCCCATGGCAAAATGTGGGAAAAGTATTCCCCTACACCCATGACTAAAGAATGGTTGGTTGAAAACGGTTACATCAACCCTTAGTACAGTCATTAAATGAATCCAAACTTAGTACTCGCAGCATGTTTCTTACCTCTAGGTGTTATTTTTCTTGTAATGAAGTTAGTGGTTTGGTCTTCCGCCGTTAAAAATGAATCTGAGTATGTCCGAAAAGAACCTCTACGAAAACGAGGACCCTACTTGGAGAATCCGTATGCAGATGTTGACGAGAAGGAAGAGGAGTATGGAGATCGCACAGATTATAGATGACGCTCTTCATGAGTATTATTCTGAGCGAGAACAGGATGTTCCGAAATGGAAACAAAAACAACCACAATGGTGGATAGAATACCTAATTAGTTTAGGTATGGATCCCACAAACCCATGACTATGAGTACATTGTTTGTATTTGCATTCATATTGTTGTTAATCTCTGCCATGGAACTATCATGGCCAATTAAGTACAGAGGTTGACATGAAAAAGAAAACCGATGACGAAAGAAAAAAAGAAGTAGAAAGGATTGCAAGGAACATTCATCCTCACGATGATGAACCTGATCCTACTGCTTATATGGGGAACTATAATTTTCCTCAGATGATTTTTGCTTTCTGCGTCGGTTTTGTTTGTATGTTTGTTCTGGCAGTAGACGAGATCCATGATTTCAAAGGATGTCCTGTGCCAGAATATTTTTTAAACGACGAGGGAAAACGTTAATGAAAGTTGGATTAATCGGTCTAGGTCGTATGGGTGAGGGTATGTCTCGCCGTATGATGAAAGAAGGAATCGAAGTTCACGGTTACAGGAGGAACTATGCAAAAGCTGAAGAAGCGTATGAAAAGGGTTATGTTAGTGGAGTTACCACTACTCTGGAAAATCTTGTTCAAGTAGTTCATCAAGGATCAGAGATGACTGGTAAAGTACCAGGCATTTTTATGATGGTTATCCCCGCAGAACTAGTTGAGGACACACTAAATGAGTTACTACCACTACTTAGCGACGGGGATATTGTTATTGACCATGGCAATAGCAACTTTAAAGACTCTAGACGCAGGGCAAAACGGTTGGAAAAACTGGGCATCCAATATCTTGACTGCGGTACTAGTGGTGGTGTTTATGGTTTGGACCGTGGATACTGTCTTATGGTTGGCGGTACAGATCATGCAGTATCCGTCTGCGCTCCGATCTTTAGGGCACTCGCTCCAGGCGTCGAGTCCGCCCCTAGAACTAACCCTGATGATTATGTAACATCTGCCGAACATGGTTGGTTGCACTGTGGACCTCCAGGTGCAGGACACTTTGTCAAAATGGTACATAATGGTGTAGAGTATGGAATCATGCAAGCGTATGCAGAAGGTTTTAACATACTTAAAGAGGCAGATGCAGGAAGAAGTTATGTGGTGGAAGGCGATGCCGAGGTCGCTCCCATGTCGGACCCCGAAAATTATCAGTACGATATTGATGTGTCTGAGGTTGCTGAGCTTTGGCGTCGTGGTTCTGTTGTTGGTAGCTGGTTACTTGACCTTACCGCTGATGTTCTACGGCGTGATGGTGAACTATCTAAGTTCGATGGGGGTGTCTCTGATTCTGGCGAGGGTCGTTGGACTGTTAATGCCGCTGTGGATCTTGGTGTACCCGCTCCTGTTATCACTACGGCTCTCTTCGAGAGATTCAATTCGAGGAGGTTAGGTAACTTTGCTAACCGAGTTCTCAATGGAATGAGAGCAATGTTTGGTGGACATGATGTCCGATAAAACTCACTGGGTTTGTCGAAAGTGTGGCGGTAAAGGATGCACACACTGTAATAAAGGTTGGGAGAAAGAATGAAAACACTAGTAATATTCGGTGCAACAGGAGACCTGTGCCGAAGAAAACTAATACCATCATTGTGTCAACTGGACACCATGGGTCTCCTTGATAGGGATCTGAAGATCATTGGTGCCTCTAGGACTCAACACTCAAGACAATCTTGGTTAGATTCTCTAGGTAGAGAGTATCCAGGCGAGTTCTCTCAGAAAATGGATTATATTTCATGTGATCTGAGTGACCCTGATTCTTTAAAACAGATTCCTATTGGTGAGGAGTCAACTTATTTCCTATCAGTTCCTCCAGAAAGATTTGGTGATGCAATCGCAAACCTTACTCAGGCAGGACACTTAGATGACCCAGAAACATCCCGTTTGGTTATTGAAAAACCCTTTGGGCACGATTATGAATCTGCTAATCATCTACAGCATATGGTTGGGAGATATCTACGCGAGAAACAAGTATATCGCATTGACCATTATCTCGGTAAAGATACTGTCAATAATATTCTTACCTCTAGGTTTTCTAATGTACTTCTTGAACCACTATGGAACAGGTCTTACATAGAAGAAGTTCAAATATATGCCAGTGAAACTATTGGATGTGAAGGCAGGGCCCAATACTATGAGACCGCTGGTGCGGTCAGGGACATGCTCCAGAACCATCTGATGCAAATCTTGGCACTGATTGCAATGGAACCTCCTTGTAAAAACAATGCAAAGGAGATTCGTAGAGAAAAAGTTAAAGTATTATCTGCTACTCGTCTTGGGGAGGAACTGATCTGTGGACAATATGAATCTTACCGTAGCGAAGAGGGTGTTGATCCTGACAGTAACACTCCTACCTACGTTGCTGGTACTTTATTCATCGATAACTGGCGTTGGGAAGGAGTTCCTTTTAACTTCATGACTGGTAAGAAATTACCTTATCAGTGTGCTGAGGTGGTCATTAAGTTGAAAGCACCTCCACAAATTCTATTTGATGGTCATCATCAGAATGATAGAATTGTTATGCGACTTCAACCTAATCCACACTTGGATATTCGTATGGACATCAAGTCTCCTGGTCTTCAGGATAGAGTTGAGTCCGCTACCTTAACTCACTGGTATCCTGCTGGTGCTATTGACGGATATGTGAAGTTGTTTTATGATGCATTGAATGGTGACCAGAGTCACTTTGTACATTCGGAAGAGGTGCTTGAGTCTTGGAGAATTGTTGACAATTTACTCTGTGTTGGAGACTCCTGTCCTGTAAATACAATCCCGTATACATATCCTGAAGGTACTTGGGGACCTGAAGAAAAATGTCAGGAGATCACCAAATGGGACTACCCTGCCTGATAAATATTCACTCATGATTTTTCTACATGAATAAAGTAAAAAAGATTGCCCACAATGTAAAAGAGTGGGATAAAAGAATGGCACGAAAGATTCAGGACAAGTTGAACTTGACTGACTATCAGATGTTGTGTCTATCATTCGCTAAAGGTTTTATTATCGGAGCAATTCTACTATGAGAGTTTTCTTCGCATTTCTAGCTACACTTTTCCTCGCTGCTCCTGCATGGGCAGTAGACGTACAGATGGGTTACGATGGTAACTTGGTCTTTGAACCCGCTGAGGTAACAATCAATGCTGGTGATTCAGTTCATTTTGTTAATAATATGCTTCCTCCTCATAATGTAGTCGTTGAAGATCATGATGAACTCAGTCACGAAGCCTTGGCAATGATGCCTGGTGAAGAGTTCGATGTTGAATTTCCTACAGCAGGTGACTACACATACTGGTGTGGTCCTCACAAAGGTGCAGGAATGATTGGAACCGTACATGTAAATTGATGTTAGGTCACTTTCTTTTATGGGTATGTGTTCCCTTCTCTCTGATAACGCTTTACTTTGGGACAAAAGGAGGGTATTATGATACTGATCTTTATGATGGCGACGGAACCGCCCACAAAGTATTGAAATGACACAACTAATTGATCCCTCTGATCCTCGTTATTTTCAACTGACATCTGAGGGAGATTATGATCGGCATCATTACCGATTGTATTTTAAGGATGGCAACAACAAATACTTTGAAGACTGGGAACAAGTACAATCTACTTGGTTCCAGTGGTCTTCTATGAACCTCCTCAGTCATGTGGAGGTTCTTGACAAGCCGAAAGAGAAATCAAAAGGATTTAAATGAATAATTATTTCACTGTTTATTCTAAATCAGGATGTAAACATTGCGACCGTGCTGTCGCTGCTTTGCAACTTGCAGAACAGAAGTATGTTGTCTACAACTTGGGTGTGGACTTCGACAGAGATGAATTTGTCACCAAGTTTGGTGAGGGTTCCACGTTTCCTCAGGTTTCTATTGATGGATCATCTATCGGTGGAGCTAACGAAACAATTAAATACTTACAATCTAATAGCTTAGTGTAATGGAAGAAAAAATTGACATCATCCTCATTAAACTGAAGAGACTTGAGAGGACGTTAGATCAGTTGAGGGAGGACTTCAACACTCACAGGATGGAACACTCGTTCTCCCATGGACCTGGTAATGCAGGTATGCCTATGGGAGGTGGTGGACCTGAAGGGGGTATGCCTACGCAAGGTGGTCCACCTATGCCTGGTGGTGTGCAAGGAGGCACTCCTTTTGGTCCCCCGATGTAAAATCAGCTTTTTGTTTCAAAAAAGCTGGGAAAAAAATTCGGGTAAATTTTTGGTCTGTAGGGTCGAATGAAATTATTATCAATACGCTCGGATGCTCACGACTCTAACGTGACGTATTTCGACGGTGAAAAATTAAAGTATTTCTCTGTTGAAAGAGATTATCAAAATAAACACCATGGATTTGATAGTATCTATGGTTGGACTAGAATTTTAGATGTATGGGATATTGAACCATCAGATGTAGATGCTGTCTGCGTGGTACTTGACTGTCAGAACTATTCTGGCATCCTAAAACTAGATGTTCATAAAGCATATGAAGAGATCGAGATTCCTTTCTTCAGGGATCTCGGTTTTTCTTGTCCTATACACAGGATTGATCATCATTATGCTCATACACTTAGTCTTTGGCCTCTAGGTGTAGAACCCACGATTCACTTTGTCTTTGATGGATTTGGTGACGACTGGATGTATCGGAGTGTATGGAGAGATGATACTCTGGTAGATTATGGTAAGACTTCCATTAATCCTAACCAGATGTATGATGGCGATATGTCACCTAGTTTTGGTTTTATTATGACTAGGATGGGTGCAGCCATGAGACTGCAAGGTAATTACTTAGACCAAGCTGGTAAAATCATGGCCCTTAAGGCCTATGGAAGGACTGATCTTGATGTAGTAGAGGACGCAGATGATATTGATGATCTGAATCGTATTTGGAACTGGAACGTCATTGAACGACACATTGACAATCAACAATTTCTTACAGATTATATTGCCACTGCTCATGAGAAAACAGAACAGACATATTTAAAACATTTCAGACAGTTTATTCGTGAAGGGGATATTGTTGGTTACTCTGGTGGTGTAGCACAAAATACTATTATTAACAAAGTACTCAGGGATCATTTTCCTAATTTAGTAATTCCTCCACACTGTAATGACCAAGGTTTGAGTCTAGGTGCGATTGAATACCTTAGGAAGATCTATAACTTAGATCCCTTTGATCGTAGTGGTTTCCCATTCTGGCAGAGTGATCAAGAGGTCCCTAGACCCTCCGAGAAGACCATTAGAGAGACTGCTGAGAGACTTGCTAACGGAGAGATCGTTGGATGGTATCAGGGACGCGGCGAGGTGGGTCCTAGAGCGTTGGGTAACAGAAGTCTACTTATGAATCCTATGATCCCTAATGGAAAGGAGATCATGAATATGTCTGTTAAGAGGAGAGAACCTTTCAGACCTTTTGGTGCTTCTGTCATTGAAGAAGACGTATCTAAGTATTTTTATTGGAACGGACCTTCACCATATATGTTGTTTGTTGGTGATACATTAGAACCTGATAGATTCCCAGGCATTCAACATCCAGATGGTACTTGTAGATTCCAAACTGTTTCAAAGGAACATGAGGATTATTACGAACTCCTTAAGGAATTTGGAAGAATTACTGGTGTACCCATGTTACTGAACACTTCACTTAATGTAGGTGGAAGACCAATTGCGGCAAGGGTTTCGGACGCTTTGGAACTGTATCATACTATGAAGGTTGATACTCTAGTACTAGGTGATAAAATGCTTTCTAAACAATAAATAGTAGCGTCTTTACAAAGACTGCATGGAAGTTTTCAGTTCACCTGAAGATTATCTTTTTAATCTTCATACTTGCTCACCAGGAGAAGCTCGTAGAATATGGAAAGACTCAATTAAACAATCCTTCGATTACAAATGTGCCTATTGTGGTTCTAGAGAACATATGACGCTAGATCATGTAATTCCTCGTTGTGCAGGAGGCACAGACGAGACTCACAATCTAGTCAGTGCATGTTCCCACTGTAATCAAAGCAAATCGCACGAAAATTGGCGTTCATGGTACTCTCGTCAAGATTTTTATGATCCTTACAAGGAAAATCAGATTTTGGAATGGCAAAAACGGAATATCAATACCGAAGAGCGGGCAGGACGAGTCTTGACCCGCAATAATTTTGTCCATAAAAAATTAAAAAATAATTAAAAGGTATCCATGTGATACATTTTTTGTATCTAAATATACTTTTTTGCTTGATAAATAGTTAATGTCATGTTAGTATGACATTACGTTCATCCAATGTTAAGTTTTTTAGTTGCATTAACCTTGGCATCTCATGATCCGTCGCCCTATGGGTGGCACATGAAGTGCGAAGACTTTCTACAAAGATCAGTTGAGATTCAAATGGATCCCAACTACGATCAACGGACTAAGTATAACTTAATAGGTTATCTTAGATCGAAAGTAAAAGGTGAATGTACTGGCGCTTATACATAGGACGCAAGTAAGTCGCGGAACGGAGCGTTCATCCCATGTTTGAACTATTGCTTTATTCAGGAATTCATTGTATTGATGCGGTCGATATAATCAATCGTATGCAAGAAAATGATAATGTGAGTGAAGCAATTAAGGTGGAACTGGTTGAAGTAATTCAAGAGGCAACACCTGAGTGCAACTGGGACGCAAACGACTAAAGGAACGGGTCTTAAAACATCCAACTACTTTAGGAGTAAATCATGTTGAATACACTTACACTCATCAAAAAGCAAATCCAGAAGGCCAATGCTTTGCACGATGCACAGATTTCTCACACTGCATATCGCGGTGTTGAGTATAATGTAGATTGTGCGGATGTCCAAGAAACACACGGTACATTCTGCTATCGTGGTCATACTTACGCTAAGTGAGGATAACCATGGAAAAGAAAGTACTTACATATCGTGGCGTTACTTATACCAAGAAACTTGAGTATAAGCCAAACTACAGGGTAGGAAACTAATGGAAGCACTACAGGTTACTGGGATCGTATCCCTCTCGTCTGTGATTTTGCTACTCCTCATTTGGGGAGAAATTAAACTACTTCACAAATTTAGTTGAGGTAGATTAATATGCTGAAGATCAGACTTTGTTATGATCTTCCAGCGTATGACCCAGAAAAACACGATCCCGATAGAGCGTTCGCGTTCTTGACTTATCGCGGGGTCAATTATGCCAAGTGGGTTAACTTAAAGCCATTTGGTAAAAAAAACTGGAAAATAACGAATTAGGATCCCTAGTTAGGGGTCCTTTTTTTTGTATTGCATGTAACAATAAATGTAGTATAGTAACGACCTTTAAGATCGCTAACTTTTGGTAAAGTACCTACTAAAAATTAGGGTTTCCTGACATATATAATAGTAAGAATTGAGAGAAAGTCCCATGAAATGAAACCCCAAACTACATTATGATGAACAAATTTGTGGAGGTAAAAATCATGCACAACATTATGTCGTACAATCAGATGGCAGAATGGAGACATCTTGAAGAATCTCTGGATTCTATTGACCAAGATGAACTAATCAGCGATTATTTCGACTGCCTAATTGAGTGTGACGACAACCAAAATCAATGTAGACGAGTATGTAGCGAAATCCTAAGACTGTAGAAAAAACCTTACGTAAACCCGTCGGCCCCTTGACAAATACTGTCAGGGGGTTTTATTATTGGCGGGTACACTGTATGGTAGAGTGTCTCAACGTGATACATATTATTATACAAAACGTCTTCTATCGGAGTCCATACTCATGAGTCCTAATCCTGAGTCAATTACTATTGATAGCACCTCTAAGTTATTTGAATACGAAAAAATTTCAAGAGAGGTTGACAACTGTGATGACACTGAAGTGCTAAAGAACATGCTGAAGTGTTACGTCAAGCTGTATCTGAAACAACAGGAAACTGTAAGTGGTTTCCTCAAGGGAGTTCCTACCATCCCTGCCGTCCACATTAAAGATGAATCGTGAATTAAAAGTAGGCGACACTGTTCGCTTCATCGGTTGTAGTCCAGAACAGATCAGATGGGGCAACAATGATGATCCGAACAGAAATTGTTTAGTAGGCAACACATACTTAGTGGAAAAGGTTGACGTTTTCAGTCAACACACTAAAATAGAATTAATTGGTGTGAAAGGTCGTTTCAATTCCGTATGTTTTGAAAGAGCTACGGGGTGTATTCGTCAAGCACAACCATTATGCGATATTTAAATGGAAAAGTCTAAGTACTATCAACTCACTCAACTAAGGAATGATGCTTTAGCTGAAGGAGATCTAGAATTAGCACAACGCTATCTAAAACAGATCTTAGCTCTCGCTGAGTCTGGTCAGATCACTGGCGCAGACTACATGGAGATCTCAGATGATACTATGAATTATGGTTCAATCCCAGATAGGTTCTGAAACGAAATTTAGCTTTTTGTTTCAAAAAAGCTGGGAAAAAAATTCGGGTAATTTTTTCGTCCCCAAGATTCACTAATGACACATCGTTTCGAGCACATACAACCAGCCCACTGTTATACCAAAGACGAAGTAGATAAACTAATTCGTGCTGCGGTAGAGGAAGCTAGAGCTATTGACGAAGCATCAATGCGTAAGCATAATAGAGATGCTACTGTTATTAGTATGATCCTTGGTTTCACTGCCCTCGCTCTTTTTGTCGATGGTTTGTTACGAATGATTGGGATTATCCCTCCATTTCTGCATCTTGACGTAAATATTATTGATGGTATTATAGACAAAGTGACAGCTGACTGTTTATCGCAAATGGACATTCCCAAGGTTTGAAAAATGGCACTTTTCTCTCCAGAAGTCATGATAGGATTTCTTCTGGGTTCTTTGATATTGACATTTATCTTCCAGGCTGCTTTTATAGTAACTGGAGCTTTTGGATATGTTAAGGAAAGACCCAAACATCCAGAATTGAAAGGTGTTCAAAAGGGAGAGCCATTGTTAGTTGTCAAGTTCGATCCAACTGATAAGGAAGTGGATATGATGCATGAATTACAGCAAAGGATCGACGAATTAAAAGGGGAACTTGATGACGAAACTGAAGAAGATAGGGGATGATGTCCTAAGACTCGTTGCAGAGGAAATAACCGATATTGACGATTCCATCTCGGATTTATATAATGAGATGGTAGAAAACATGTATAAATATGGTGGAATAGGTCTGGCCGCACCCCAAATTGGGGTTAGTAAAAGAATAATCATTTACGAAGACGAGGGAATAATTCGTGAAATGATTAATCCAAGAATTACGTGGAAAAGCGTAAATAATTCTAAGTTTGATGAAGGTTGTTTGAGTGTTCCTGACGAACATGGAGAAGTTATTCGACCAGTAGAGATTAAGGTCAAATTTCAACTCCTGTCGGGGAAATATAAGCATTGGAAATTAAACGCTTTGCCTGCCAGAGTTGTTCAACACGAAATAGATCACCTAAACGGAATTTTATTTGTAGATTACTTAAAGGACCATGAACGAAAGCTCAAAGTGTCACCTTAGCGAAGCGGCTTTTCATTTAAGACAAGCTTTATCGCACGCTTCAAATCAGGGTGACGAATCAAAATCCCTACATAAGTTAACCGCTATTCTCAATACCATTGATAAATGGATGGAGGAGAGTGGTACGGTTACAGATACTCCTAAAAAATCGGTATTGAATAATACCCCATTTAAATGGGATACTGAGTATTCTTTTGTGCCAGCTTCACAAAATCTAAATGATGTGGTACACTGTGAAAGTCTAACCGATTGATATGGGTACACTTCTTCTGATTCTCGGAACCAACTTTATCATGTACGTGCTTCTTAGGATGCACTTAGTCAGGAAGTTTAGGACAGGTTATACTATCTACTTAAAAGATGAGAACGGTAACCGCCAAACTCTTCAAGACACAATAGCGTATCTATTGGAACAACGTGATGTCCTGGATCAACGTATACTCTATCTTGCAGGCGAGATGGAAGAACAATGGATTACCATTGAAAAAATTAAAATGGTCACAGGAGCCGATAAGTACTGTAACGATTAACATGCCAGATCAAACCCCCTTTGAAACCGAAGATCAAGATTCCAAATGGAATAGAGGTCTTGACATTTTCATTGAAAGTGTTTTAGAACCTGATCCTAACCTGAGAGCTTTTGCTCATGAACAGGAATGCTATAACGAACTCATGTGGGTTCGTGAACAAGTTTTGGAATATCTTCCATCCCTTCGTCGATGATGTCTGACTTAGAACTTCAATTAATGATAGTAAGGAAATTGCGAGAGTCCTCAGATTTGGTGAGAGATACTTTTACAATAAATCAAATTCCTACTTGTAGCGAAAAAACTGTGAAACGTGGGATAAATATTTCTAAACGTTAACATTTAATTTCTCGTGGGAATTCGCAAATCTGCTAAAAAAATTATTAAACTTGCAAAACAACATCCAGATTACTATACAAAAGAAGAAGTTCTTTACGCAAAACTCATCAAAAAAATAACACCCAAAAAGAAAAAAATCGAAAATTAATCATGCTAATTTTTCTTGATACCGCTGACATTGAAGAAATTCGTAAGAGAGATGCAAGCGGTCTTATTGATGGAGTAACAACCAATCCTACACTGATCCGTAAGAGTGGTGGAGATCCCGTAGAGGTCGTTAGACAGATCTCGGAAGAGTTCCCCCATTTCGTCTCCATTTCTGCTGAAGTGGTAGCGGATACTGCTCCCGAGATGATCGAACAGGCTCAGGCATTTAAAGAGATGCCTAATGTAACTATCAAAGTTCCCTGTACCGTAGAAGGTCTCAAGGCATGTAAAGCACTCGCTGGAGAAGGTTTTACTGTCAATGTTACTCTAGTGTTCTCTGTAGCACAGGCAATTCTTGCTGCAAAAGCGGATGCAACTTATGTGTCTCCGTTTGTTGGACGATGCAATGACAATTCCTTCAGTGGAGTTGAGTTGATTCGTTCAATTACTATGTGCTTCCGTG
>Ga0213860_10000809_pt1 | contig 12587 bp, 14 predicted proteins | sample PICome_3_FD_160118 | JGI IMG/M metagenome (GOLD analysis project Ga0213860, IMG submission 160118) | Coastal seawater microbial communities near Pivers Island, North Carolina, United States - PICO550 | ecosystem: Environmental > Aquatic > Marine > Coastal | place: USA: North Carolina...
TTCTAGTTTTTTAGCAGATACTCCCTTTGGTGGAAAGTACTTAATAAGTAGTTTACCACTCAATCCTTTAATCTTGTTTCGAACTTCATCTCGTTTGTCCACAAGTTCCGAAGATGGGATACCTGTGAATACTGTATCGTATCTATTACCTACATACTTTTCGGAAAGTTCCATTGAGTAGTGAACTACTGTTTTACCAGCCCTCACCGCCGCGGCTCCAAGTGCACATAATACCCAAGTTTTACCAACACCCGATGGTGCCACTACAACTCCAAGTTCACCTGGTCCTAAACCACCATCCATCAAATCGTTGATTGCCTCCCAATCTGTTGAAACCGTTTCTCGTAGTTCATCTTTTGTTCTTTCTTCGTAATCAAGAACATAATCTAAACCTAAATCAGTTTCCACTCCAACCTTCATTGCCTTATCTACAAGGTCTTTGATTCTATCGTAGTTTCCTGATTTGAGTAAATCAACTGATTGAACGATTGCATTCTTTAGGTTTTGATTGATACAGAAACTAGTGAATTCATCTTTTACATATTGTAAATCACTTTCACCAACTTGGGTATAAACCATTTTGAGTTGTTCTACAATCTGTTTTTGTATTGCAACATTATCAAGTTTAGTAACTTCAGATTTAAATACATCAATAGATGGAACTCCTTTATACTCATTGTAGTATTCGAGTATGTTTTCTACTATCCACTTATTTGCTTGTGATTCAAAAAATTTCTTATTGATTATCTCAAAAAGTGAATCAACTAGTTTTACATCTGTAAGTAAAGCTCGTATAACCTTTGTTTGAAACCCTTGTCCGTATTTTTCTAATGTATCTTTTTCTTTCATCTAGCGATTATCAAAAGTTATACAAAGATAAGAAAAATAATTTAAATACACAAATTATTCTGTAATTAAATTATTAAAAGTAGACATTAGCCAATCGTTTATATTTCTCCAATTTTGTAACATCTTATACTTTGTACCAACTCTAAGAAAATCCATTTTATCAAATTTTATATCAGCTTCATTAAATCTATCAATAATTTTAAGTTTTTCTGAACTTGTTATTGTTAAATCTGCTAATGACATTAAATCTCTATTTCTTAGAATTATTTCTTCGTTTTCTAAAATAGTATCATATATTTTATACTTTCCTTTTCTTTCTTCACAAGTTTTAAATAATTCATCAAATGATATGTGTATATCATCATCAAACTCAGGAAATCTTTTTAAGAAAGTTTTTAAACCACAACCTTTTACACCAGGTATATTATCTGATTTATCACCATCCAAAGTTCTGAATAGTAAAAGATTTTGTGGATACATTCCCCATTCTTTGTAAACTTCTTCTCTATTGTAGATTTTCTTTTTTGTTGGTGAAAAAACAGTTATTTTATCACTCACAAGTTGTAAAAAATCTTTATCTGTTGAGACAATGAATGCTTCTTCATCATCTTGTACTAAATCTTGAGAAATGTAGGCAATTGCATCATCGGCCTCCATTCCATCATAAATCATAGTACTTAAAGGTAAATAATCTAACATATCATTTAACCAAATAAACTGTCTTTTCATAGAAAGTTGTTCTTCTTCCTCGTTCATCAGTTCGGGATACTGTCTATTTACCCTAAATCTATTTTTTGTTCGTTCACTTTTGTAACCTTCGAAAATTTTCTTTCGTTTTTTAGAACCACCACTACCATCGAAAATAACAATTACCCTAGTTGGGTTAAATTTTCGTATTTGGTATCCAATAGAGTTTAGTGAACCAACTACACCACCAGTATGGTCACCATCTTCATTCATAGAAGGATTGGTTGTCCAACTACGAATGAAGGTGTTTAGACCATCGATGATTAAAACTCTACTGTTTCGAGTTCTTGGAATTGCATTTTCATGTTCATCCTTTACCTCTTGTAGTAGTTGTTGATAAAGTTCTTTTTTCATTACCAACTTTTATTTTTTCTCACCAATCAATTCTGCTTGATTAGGAAAGTATTTATCTAAAATGTCAATTTGGTCTTGATAATCTCCAATGTGTTTTAACTCATCTTCAATTGCCTGAATGATGTCAGGATGTTCACCAATACCTGTTGTACTATTTAAATAAACTTCGATGTTTGCTTTGTGTTTTGCGATATGCCCTTCAGCATGTTTACGAACGGCATTTAATAGTGTATTTCTCATAATTAAAATAATTTAATCTATTACTTCAGCTCCTTCAGTATCTAATTCGTGTGATTCAATATCTTGGAATCTGATTTATATTGTAAAATTGTTGCTTCACAAATCTTTTTATAGATTTGGTCTCGTAAATCTTCTCTTTCATCCATTAAATCGATGAAATCTTTTGATTGAAACTTAACTTCTTCTCCAGTTTCAGTATCAACATAAGTGTACCAAGCTCCACCTTGTTTTACTAACTTATTATCTTTCATTACTCCAATCCATGAACCATAGTTATCGATTCCTCTATCGAAGTAAATTTCAAAATCAGCCGCTCTTAGTGGTGGGCCCATTCTGTTTTTAATTACTTGACATCGTACTTTCATTCCAACAACCTTATCTTGGCCGTTAACCTTTTGTTTGATTTGTCCCATATTCTTCAATCTCAATCTTACAGAGGCGTGGAAGGCAAGAGCTTTTCCACCTGAAGTTGTCCATGGGTCACCAAACATTGCGTTCATTTTCTGACGAAGTTGGTTAGTAAATACTAATGTTACTTTTTGTCTACCAATCATATTGGTAATCTTTCTCATCGCCTTTGAGATGATAATGGCCTTATCAGTTGCGTATCCATCTTTGTTGTAATCAGCAGATAACTCGTTCTTGGTTGATGCTGCCGCTACTGAATCTACTACAATGGTTACCAACTTATCTTTTTCAGTTGTTCTAACTTTTTCGATAATAGTTTCAGTAAATTCAAAGATTTGTTCAACTGAATCTGCTGATACATAAAGAAGTTTAGAAACGTCCACACCGATTGCTTCTAAGAAATCTCTACTTACTGCGGTTTCAGTATCAATCATTACGGCAACACCACCTTGCTTTTGTGTTTCTGCAAGGAGGTGAGCCGATAGTAATGATTTACCTGATTGTTCAAGACCTGTAATCTCGGTGATTCTACCTACGGGTAAACCACCATAAGGGCGATTAGAAATGGCAACATCCAACATAGCCGCTCCTGTCGAAATCCACCCATCTACATTTGTTGGTGCTTCATCCGAATCAAGGAAGAATGCTACTTTTTGGTCTTTGCTGATTTTATTTAGTTCACCCGCCAATACGGATGCTAAATCCATTTCTTTTTTAGCCATATAACTTATTATTAAGAGTTAAAAAGGTCATCAAAAGCAGAAGCTACATCATCTAACTTCTTTTTTGATACTTCCTCATTTTTAGGTTGTTCAGATACGGTTTCAACCGAACCACCTAAATCGTGTGATGTTGTTGTAGTTTTGTTAGATGAAAGTTCTTGTGTAGAAACTGAATCATCTTCATCACCTGTTGGGTTTAACCAACTTTCCAATACTGATTTTAACTCATCGTAAGAAAGTTCTTGATATAAATCAGTAATGTTTTTCTGATTTTCAAGGAATGTTTGTACTTTTGATGAATCTTCATGTAATGGAGTTTCTTTTGGTTTAACTCTGATAGTGGTTACAGGATAAGAAGTTCCACTATCTTCTGCAGATACAACTTCAACTACGATGTCTCTACCATTTTCAGGGTCAGTTATATCACCATAATCAGGGTCAGCGATGTAACCAAGAATTTCTTGATATACAGTTTTACCAAATCCCCAAAATCTTACACCTTCTCCTTCTTCACCACGAACAAGAACAGGTACAAATGTACGAAGTTTTGGCTCCATTTTCTTTGCCGCTCTCCAATCATCCTTATCACCCATTCTTTTTAGTTTTTCAGCAAACTCTACGATAGGGTCTGGTCTACCAAAAGATTGTGGTGAAAGATAAGTTTTGTTGTTAATGTTGTAGTGAAAGAAAAGTTCAATGAAAGGATTATCTTTGTTGAACTTAAAAGGGACGATTCTTACTTGATGTTTCCCTGGTTGTGGTTTCCACAAGTCATTAGCTCGTGAAGTTGTGTTTTGTAGTTTGTTCAGTCTACCTCTGATTGCGTCTAAATTAATTCCCATAATTTTAAAGTTTTAAAGTTAAAAATGTTTATTGTTTTACGGTTTTATTTACGAGTCTTTCCTACTCGCGGTGTGTGTATATAAATATAAGAAATACCGATTTTCTCATACTTTTTAATGTTAAATTTTCATTTATTTTTTCTCTGAAAGTATTAAATACTCTTTATTTTTTTCGTTATGATTTACTTTATATTTTAAGTTAGTTGTTGTATTTGTTTGTGAGTTTTCTTTATGTTCAAATTCAAATATATTTAACAACTTATGTTTAGATTTTACCAATTCAACCAAATCTGGTATGGAAACTTTGCTTCTATTTGAATAAGAAATCAATGTATATTTTGAATCAAAATCTAACAATTTAGAAAATGAATTAAGTACAGTATCATAACTTAAATCTTCAAATACTGAAATAGCTCCCTCCTTGGAATCAGAAGAAACATCTTCTCTTCTTTTTGCAGAACCAAATAACTTTGGTTTATCATTCTTAACAATAGTTGTCCAAAGATGATAATATGAAAAATACCTTACTCTCGTTGTTTTAGTTTTTTGGTTTGATGTACCATAAGGTGGGTCAAAGTAAACTAAATCAAAAGAACCATTTATATCAAACACATCTTTATTATATACTTTATGATTCAAATTATCAACTAACCAATATGGTAGTTGTAAATTTAATGGTTTTAGTGATTTTCTAGTCCAATCCTTTAAATATGAAACTTGATGTCCCATATCATTACACCTACTATCAAGTGCAATTAAAAGTGATGTTATTAGAATAGATTTATTTACACAATCTTTTGGATAAATTTTATCAATTTCATCTCGTATTACATCAAGTTTACGAGTAACATCAATATAAAAAGGTCTTTTTAAACCATCACTTTTTTGTATCGTACTTCCATTATTATACTCACCACCATAGTTTTCAGTAAACCAACCATCATATGGTGTTAATGAATTTAAATGATTTATTATATCTACAATTTCTTTTTTGTTATCACCTGCAAGTAAAAAAGTTTCGGATAACACTTTTGAATAGGGTGCTAAATCATTAGATGTAGTTTCGTAACCATTAGATTTAAAAAAGTGGGAAACTCTACCTGAACCTGAAAAACCATCTAGTGCGGTTTTTATTGTATATGGCTCAAGTATGTTATAGATTTTTGGTAGTATTTTATCTTTACTACCACTATATCTAATGGTTTTGAAACTACTCATATTTTAAACAAACAATGATTGAATTTTAGATTCCCATTTTTTAGAATCGCCTTTATACATATAAGTTCCTTCTAAAACTGAATCAAAAACTTTCAATCCGGAAAATGAACCTTTTCCTTTTTTATCTTTCTTATTACAAACCCAAATTCCTCTTTGAAAAGGATTCGCGGTTTTACCACCATATTTGAAATCAACAATCTTATTACCTTCAGAATCCTTTAAAAAGAATCGTGTATGTACCTTCATCTTTTCGTAAGTAATTTCTGTTACAATAGATTTTAATTTATTTAAATCAAGATTTGTAATTCTATAACTACCATCTTCAAAAGTATTTAATCCTAAAATCAATTGAGATTCATTAGTCTTTGTACCAAGTTTATTTAAGAAAGATTCTAAATTAAATTGTTTCTCAATAATTTTGTCTACATTTTCATCTAAATACTCTCTAGGTTCATTTGATGTAGTTAATTGAGCATCTAACTCTTTGTAAGTTTTAGCACTAATTCCAATAACAACACCAAACCTTTTATTAAGTAATTCATGAAGTAATTTAATTCTTTCATCAGAATTACTTTTAATTTGTTCCACCTCTGTTTTAATAGATAAAAACTCATCAAAGTTATCAACAATTTCTGAGTTAGGTGAAACTATTAAATCGTGAACACACCAATCACTATTGGTAAGGTTAAGTTTAAGAGCATACCATCCATTTACATTCTTGTTAATGAACCAAGTAAACACATTCTCAAACCATTTTCCAGCTCCAACTCCATTACCATTTAGTTCTTTAAATAACATGAACTTTGAAATAGTACTATCAAAGTTGGTTTTGGATAATTCAATCAAAAAATCTTTTTTATTCATATTCTCTCTTTTTTACTATACAAATATAGTAATAATTTATGGGGTTTACAAACTTTATTTGTTAAAGTTTTGTTAATTTTACTATTTCCAATCAAATCCAGCTCCCATGTGACCATATTGAGCAGTTTTTTCAAAAATTGGTTTTCTTAAATCTAGTGTTTCAATAATTCCATTTGGTGATAAATCATAATCTAAGATTTCTCTATATTCACCATCAACAACTGCAGATGCTTGTAAGGGTTTATCATATCCAATTGCGTATGCTAGTTGAACAAACACTTCATCTGCTTGATACTTCTCTAAGTAATCAACTGCAATTTTACGAGCCATGTAGGCTGCACTTCTATCAACCTTTGTAGAATCTTTACCACTAAATGCACCACCACCAATTGGAATACGAGGGCCGTAGTTATCTACTGCAAGTTTTCTTCCTGTCAAACCAGCATCAGCATCAAATCCACCTTGTTCCCAATCTCCTGCAGGATTACAATGTAAATCCTCTACTTTATATGAAGAATGAATTTTAAAAAACTCTTTTACTAAGTTTTCAAGTTCTTCCTCAGATGCATTTTGAAAAGAACAAACTACTCTAGCTTTGTATCCATCTAATGTAATTTGAGTTTTACCATCAAAAGGAAACTTATCATATACAAATTTATTTAATTCTCTAGCTAAAAAGTATTCTTGTGGTAAGTATTGTTCATTTTCTCTACAAGCATAACCAATCATAATTCCTTGGTCACCTGCTCCACCAGTATCAACTCCTTGAGCAATCTCTGGTGATTGTTGTACTAAGTGTATAGTAACATCTTCTATATCAGAAATTTCTTTTACCGCTAATTTAATTTGTTCATCAGTAAGTTCTGTTTTTGAAGTTACCTCACCTGTAATAAATACTTTTCCATGTCCACCCATTGTTTCGATTGCACATCGAGAGTATGGGTCACCCTCTAAAAATAAATCCAAAAGTTTATCTGAAATTCTATCACATAGTTTATCAGGATGTTTTGGACTAACACATTCTGCTGTTTTCATTTAATATATTATTTTTTAATTTATACAAATATACGAATAATAATTGAAATAAAAAAATTATTACATAAATAATTTGTAATTTTTTTCTTCATTATAAGCTTGAACTTCGTATGGATGGTCGTTATAGTTATATCCTATATCGTAGTATCTTTTCATCCAAGTTGGTGATTGTAGGTAATGTTGGTATTCATGAACCAAAGTTTCTACAATATGTCTTTTTGATTTCATTTTAGGATAATAGATAACAATCGAGTTATCAATTCTATCAAACTCCGCATCTGGTGATTCTTCACCCATTGAACCATCATCTTCTTCACCACTCAATCTACCATAGATTGAAGTTTCATATTCAACATAAGGAGTTACTTCAGGAAAGAACTTTGAATACCCATAATACTTTTCAATCTTTGGGTAAACTTCTTCAACTATTTTTTGAATGTTTTTTAACTTCATATCTTAATCATTTACATAGTAAATGTACGAAAAATAAATGAGAAATCCAAGCAAAAAGTGAATTATTTTTTATTTACCAAATTTCAAATCCACCACATTCTCTAAGGAATGCAATAAATCCTTGTAAGTGTTCTTTATTAACTGAATGAGATGATTTTACAATAGTACCACCATCTACAACAATTGGAGATGTTAAGATTGTACCAAACTCATGTTCATTATTTAAATTTTCTTGAATTTCTGAATCAACAAATCTACCTTGTAGAGTTGTCCAACTACCCATACAAATTTGTAATTCATCTACATCTTGATTATCAAAAAACTCACTAGAGAGTTCTTCTAAAGCATTTGCAAGTTCATTACATTCTTCTTGTGTTTCTAGTCCAGCTCCATCGTTTGAACCCCAAAAGTTAAAATCTATGTTCAACCCTTTTGTTAGACTTGCCATTTCACAAAGTCCTACAATAGGTCTCCAACCCCACCAATTACTTCTAAAGTAATCACCTGGATTGTTTTCTCTAAATTCTCTATCTAATTTCCAAAATTCATCTTTGGCTTCTTCGCTCATTTCGTTCCATAGTTCATTTGATGGAAATTTAGGTTTTTCTGAACGAATGATTGGGTTTTTACCCGAAATGTCTACTCCCATATTTTTAAGGTTTTAAAGGTTTATAATTTATTTTTTAATAGTTCTTGTAATTCTTCCCACTTATCAGCTTCGATTTCTACTTGATACCAATCTCTCATACTATCTGTATAAAGTTACAAAATCACCAAAGTATTTATCAAATGTATTAACAAGGTTTTCATAATCACCTCGTGTCATTTGTTTCAGTAGAGTTTGGATTTCATCTTCATCCCAACAAAGTTGTCTACCAAGTTTTCTAGCAGTACCCATTAAGAAATAAGCATTTCCTTGTGGTCCAGTCAAATCGATTTCAATTCCGTTTGTTTTTTGTTTTTTTACTATCATAACTTATCAATCATTTACATAGTAAATATACGAAAAAAAATAGAGAACTCCAAGCAAAAAGTGAATTATTTTTAATAATTTTTATCAACAGGGTCTATCTAATGCCATTAATTGGATATTGATTTTGTTCAAATCACTTATAGCATCTTGTAAAGAGAATCTTACATCATCAGATTTAGGAAAATCCTTTCTAACTTTTCTAAGAGTATCAATCTTATCTAAAGCAACAATCCTATTCTTTTGTAGTTGTTGGAGTTTATCTTCTTTTATTTTTAATAAAGTCATCATATTTTAATCGTTTACATAGTAAATATATGATTATTTTTTGATATAAACAAATAAAAAGTGTTAAAGTTTTGTTAAAGTTTTTAACAAAAAATGGGGAGTTAATCTCCCCATTCTATACTTTCTGTGATAAGTGTTGTTATTATGTATGTTATTACTATTGGAAATGCGGTTAAGAACAAACCTACAAATATTATTCTCCATAAGGTTGGGTCTGTATCTGTGTATCTTCCTAATCCACCACAAACTCCAAAAATTTTTCTATCGTTGTAACTTCTAAAGTATTTTTTCATAACTTTATTTTTTTTTCATGTGTTTGGTTAACTGAGGATATAATCCATATCCTATCTTTGTTAACCATTTATCAAATTTGATAAATAATTCTATAATTTTTTTCATATTAATGTAAGCTTATAAATTCTAAAAAAGCTATCTTTATTCTAATCCAAAGTATTTTAAGCCTATCTTTCATTATGATACAAGTGCTTCTTTGAACCTATCCCAATCGAATGCACTACCTGGGTCTGTTTTACCTTTACCAGCACCACGAACATTATCTCCACTACAATCTGAGTGTCTTACTACATTATCAACAGGTATATTATACTTTTCAACCCAATACTTACATACCTCTAATGCTCTTTCAAACTGCTCTTCAGTATAAGTTCCTGGTGTTTCAATTGCTTTTGAGAATGTACCAAAATCATGTTCTCCTGGTACTAATAACTCAAATCCTAAAAAGTGTGAGTTTAGATGTTGTAAACCTGCCCACTCTGATTTACCAGCATGAGCTGCTTTGTTTGGAGATTCAATCATCTTTTCATAAGTTCCATCAGGATGAATGAATCCATGTACTGATAACTTAACTGATTTTAAGAAATCATGAGCCTTCATCGGGCCCTCTGGCATCTTTAAGTATTCTGCCATTGAATGAATGATAATTCCTTTTGGTTCAATTACTGCCATAATTTATTTTTTGTTTTCAAATTTGTGGTCTACCCACTTTTTGTAATAATAACCTCCACCTAATAGTATTATTGCTATTGCTCCATCTATCCAATTTCCTAGATGTTTGTAGCCTTCTTGTTGCCAAAGGTCTGCAATAACATCCACCTATTGTTGTGATTTTGTTTCATTAAATGATATAACTTCAAATACTCTTGTTTGTATTCTTTTTGTTCCATTTACATTTGTAAGAATGATTGAGTTTTTAAACTTTTCCCAATCAAGTATAAATCCTTTATCTAACTTTCCACCATTCTCCTCTTTGATAAGTTCGTTGAGGGCGTTAATAGTGTAAAGAGTGTTTGATTCTTTTTTTCTATGTATAAGGATTGTCCCTTGTAAGGGTTTATCTGGTTGATGAGATGTATCAATGTTGTAAGTTACGAACAACTCATCAAGGTTACCCTTGTTTTGAAGGACGTATATGTAGTTATATACAATGTGGTACTTTTCTCTTATCTGTTGGAGTGTTACATCCAATTCTTCTCTCGTTGTAAAAGTACATAGTAACTGTGTATTCATATTTAAGCCTTTTGGATATAAATATAAAAATCTATTCCAAAAAGGTTAAACAGTTAATTAAACCCAAAATAAGAGTATTTAAACGATGATTTATATTAGTCAAGTATAGAATTTCCTTCTAAATCTGTCTGAATTCCATCACTTCCAAGATAAGTATCTACTTTATCTTTACTATCACCACTAAATGATAATTGAACACCACCACCACTTCTACCAGCAGTTCTTTTATCTCTAAAGGTTATTGAATAATCATCTGGATTTGAAGTACCTGTTTGAGTTACAAACTTAGATTCTCCTTTTTCGTAATATTGTTTATTATGTTCTAAACCATACCCATCAGATGTTCTAATATTATTTGAAATTTCAATAGCACCAAGTAAATTTTGTGGTCTAATTTTACCTTTAGTATCTTTCAAATTACCAACATTATTTTGTCCAATTAATTGTGCAATTTCCTCGTCAGTTACCAAATCACCCAATCTTTTAGAAATTTCTTCTTCTTTATCTTTGATTTTTTCGTTAAATAATTGCCAGTACTTTTCCAAAGGAGTAACACCTTCTATTTCTGCTTTAACACCTTCAATAAAATCTAAATATTCTGTTGTTATTTTTGATATTTCATTGTACTTTTCTTCAGTAAAAACTCCATCTAACCCAACTTCTCTTAGAGTTTCTTTCATCCAATTTGAAGTTTTTTCTTGTGTTTCAGAAGAAGTTCCTCCTTTTATCAAATCATCATTTACTAAAAGTGTATATCCATCTTCACCAAGATACTGTCCTTGATTGTTTCGTTTAGATTCATTTGGATGTAGTGAAGTTACTGCTTTTGCATTTGCAGGACAACCATAAGTTCTACCAGTTTTACCCCATTTACAACTTACAAGTGAAACTCGTTCTAAAGTATCAACTTTGATTTTATCTCCACCAGGAAAAGAACCATTTGATGGTAAATAAACTTCTTCACCTCTTGCAAGTTCAACTTCATATAATCTGTTTTCAGCAAGTTGTTTTAGTACTGAACCCGCTGCATCCGAATCAGCCTCGTGAAGTTCAACAACCATTTGTTCGTATGAATCATCTATTGCTTTGGCTGCTTCTTCACTTGGGATTTCGTAGTTTTCTGTAATACTTGCCAATCTTTGTTGATGTTGTTCAAGTGCAGCTACATACTTAGGGTCTAAATCTCCGTTTTCAACAAATCCCCTAGCAGTTTCAATAGTTCTTGTCAGTGCTGGGTTGTTAAAACTTTGTTGTAAGTATTCCCTTGAATGTTTATTTGAAGGCATTTTTATTTTACCATCTTCACCCTTAACTCCAAATAATCCCCAAAGACCTTCTCTAACTTTTGAAAGTTGTGGGTGGTTTCTAAAGAAAGAATCTACTTTTGGATTACTCTTGGGTGAGAACTCATTTTCTTTTCCTAAATCAGGTTTAGCTGCAGATGTAAGTTTCTTTTTAATACCACTAAAGTTTACTTCTTTAAGTTGAACATACTTTTCCATTTCTGCAACCAATCTTTCGGTTGGCTTAGAACCACCTTTAGCCATGTTAGAAAGGATTTTTCTCAATCCACCAAATGCTCCAAGATATGCTTTATTTTTATTTTCATTTGTTGAAAACTTAGCATTATCAACTAACCATTGTGCAGATTCTCTTTTTTCTTCTTCTGTTGCATCTTCAGATAAAACAATTTCAATATGGTAGAGAGATTCATCAAGTAACTTTTGTTGTTGTTCATCTAATTGGTCTTTCCAATTTTCAGATTTAGCTTTCATTGCATCTAAATCTTTTTGTTGTTGTTTACCTAAAGTTTTATCAGTTTTGTTTACTTTGGATTCTTTTGAAGGTCCTGTATAAGCAGGGTCTGATGGAGATAATTGGTCAGTAAAATCTTTACCAGCTTGAGTATTAGGATTTACTGAACTTCCTTTTTCTGGTTCTTGTTGTTTTGGAGTATCATCTGTTGTAGTTGTTGTATCTTTAGTATCAGTTGGTTTTTGAGTTTTACCTCCCTTTTCACCACCTAATTCTTTATTAAGTAAATCTCTTTCTTCATCAGATAATCCACTT
>Ga0213860_10000810_pt1 | contig 12584 bp, 5 predicted proteins | sample PICome_3_FD_160118 | JGI IMG/M metagenome (GOLD analysis project Ga0213860, IMG submission 160118) | Coastal seawater microbial communities near Pivers Island, North Carolina, United States - PICO550 | ecosystem: Environmental > Aquatic > Marine > Coastal | place: USA: North Carolina | collected...
TATCATTTGTGTAAACTTCGTCAACTTTTCTAACAGTTCCACCGTCATTCACATATACACCCTTAACTTTTGCAACTGGGCCAATAGGTCTTGTAGAAGTATAATTGACCTGATATGTATAAGGTTGTGCAATAGTATAAGGAACCTGATAAGGGTTTTGATATATTGAAGGTTGTCTTGCCTGTGCAATATACGGTGTTTGTCTATTAACTGGATTTTGATATATCACTGGTTGTCTATTCTGATACGTAAACGGTGTTCTACCAGTTACCTGACGTGTATAAGGTGCCTGATGTTGATAGGTTGACGGTTGTTGACCTTGTCTTGCATACGTATTAGGTTGTCTGTTTTGATACGTAAATGGTGCCTGTGCATTTGCTATATACGGATATGGTTGTTGAGCATTTGCAATGTATGGATATGGTTGTTGAGCATTAGCAGGATACGGTTGTCTTGCATTTGCAATATATGGTGATTGATAACTTGCTGGTTGTTGAGAAGTTATCTGATAATTTGCAATGTAAGGAACCCTGTAACTTACTGGATTTCTATAATGAGCAGGCTGCCTTGCTTGATACGTGGACGGATGTTGATACGTATGTTGATATATCACTGGTTGTCTATTCTGATACGTAGAAGGTATCTGATTTTGATATATCACTGGATGCTGATAAGTAGCAGGATATGGTGTTTGTCTTTGTCCTATTGCCATTCTCTACCTCCTACTTAATAAATTTCATTGTAAACTCACCTACTGTTGGTGGTGCGGCAGGCGATGTTCCGCCTGTTACCCATGTTGGCGCACTAAAAGTGATTCCTGATACAGTTGTTGCTGGAAGTGGAATCGTGGTTTCAGATAGACTTGGTGAACTAATTTTAAGTTTTGTAAAACCTGCTGCACTTAATCCAGTTGGCCCAGTAACCAATAACAACCAATCAGCACCTAACATAGCAGGATACGATGGCCCTGACTTTGAAATGTTGATGGTAGAAGAGCCTGGATATAAGTCACCAGCTGTTGGTGAAGTAGGAGCTGGAATACCAAGACCAGCTGGATTTCCACCATAAGGTTGACCATCAGTAAACCCAATATAAAAAGCATATCCTCCACTAGTGAAAACAGTCATTTTTGAAGACAGTGTATAATATTCTAAATCATATGTGTAAGTAGATGGAGCTCCATATATGTAAGTTTTAGTTTGTTGAGCAGATGCTTCATATGGAGTTTGTCTATTTGCAATGTATGGACTTTGTTTGTTTGCTGGTTGTTGAGCAGTATATTGAGCATTTGCAATATAAGGAACTCTATAACTTACTGGGTTTCTGTATCCAGCAGGTTGTCTTGCCTGATATGTAGCAGGATGTTGATATGTTACCTGATATATTACAGGTTGTCTACTATTATATGTGAACGGATTTTGTGCCTGATATGTGAACGGAGTTTGACCTTGTCTAGAATATGTAAAAGGTGTTCTACCTTGTCTTGCATAAGTCGAAGGTTGTCTTGCTTGTGCAATATATGGACTTTGACTATTCGCAATATACGGATAAGGTGTTTGTGCATTTGCAATGAACGGATAGTTCGCATTCACTGGATGTGGATACGGTTGTTGTGCATTTGCAATATACGGACTTTGTGCGTTTACTGGATTTCTATAAGTCGAAGGTTGTCTGTTCTGATATGTAAAAGGTGTTTGTGCATTTGCAATCGCTTGTCTTGTTGCTTGAACGTTTGCAGGCGTTTGACCAATAGCAGGTTGTTGTGCTTGGTATGGTTGTTGGAACGTAGTTCCTATATTTACATAGATTTCATCAGACATATCATACTACAAACCATAAGTGACCAGTCGATGTAGAACCAGCACTTGAAGGTGCAGAAGATACTATTTCATAATCAAGGACTACATTGTCACTATCGGTTTTAACTCCGTTAGATGTATTTACAGAAAAACTTCCTGAACCACTTAATGTTAAACCGTCACCACCACTCAAATATGATTGAACATCTGAGTCTCCGTATTGAGCAGATGCACTAAATCTTAATTCGTCTCCCACTTTAGATACGGTTACATTTGAATGATTAGAGTGATTTAAAATTGTGTCTACTCTTGTAGAAGTTCTTGCATTTGTAAAATATAAATTGTTTGAACCTTCAGTGATACTATCTGAGGTTGTTGAATTGTCAGCAGGTTCCCAATACTGATTTGCGTTATCCCATACTAGAATTTGACCTGCTGTTGGAGTTGTGGTATAATTAACATCATCAAAGAAGTTTAAATCTTTACCACTCATTCTTGAGTCTACCCTTGCATCAGTATAATACAAATTACTGCCTTCTGTCAAGTCTCCTGTATCATGGTTTGCAATACTTGAAACTGTCCCCGTGACATCTCCAGTGACATCTCCAGTGAGGTTACCAGTGACATTTCCAGTGAGGTTACCAGTAAATGATGTAGAAGTGATTGAACTAAATCCTGTTCCTGTTCCACTTGTAATAGTTGCAGTTCCGTCTGTTAAACTTCCACCAGTTACAGCACCACTGAATGTTGCCGCAACACCTGAACTAATAGTTCCTGAACTTATGGATAAAGTTCCATCTGTAATTGTTGGAGCAGTAAATGTTCCACCCGTATTAAGTTTTAAATTACCATCTGCAAGTGTGTTACCAGCAAGTTCAATATTAAAATTAGACGAATCTGATAATGCAGTTGTTCTATTACTTCCATCACCATTTAATATTACACCACTATCGTTTGTATTATAGATGGATTGTGCAGCAGTGTTAGTAAAGAATCCTGATACAGCACCAGTGTCAACTACACCTAAGTAAGAACCAGTGTATGCATATACACTAAGTTTATCACCAGCACTTGCACCACCTGAATATGAACCTATAAGTGTAAGTGAACTATATGTGTTCCCACTTACAACTCCGAATCCACCGATAGAAAAGTCTGTATCTGCAATTAAGTGTTTATCATTTAGATACACTTGAACTCTTTTTGTTCTGAAAGACATAGTGTTTCCAAAACTATCAGCACCACTAAACGATGTTTGACTAGCAGATGCAGTAAATATAAATTCTTGGAAGAAGAAAGATTTATCTTCTAAACTATTAACTGCATCAACAATAGTCTCTTGATTTTCAGTTCTAAGACCACTGATATCGCCGACATCATTTGCAAGGTCATTATACCTAGTTCTGAATTGTTCTAATGTTGAATATTGGTCTACTGTTTTAGCCATGAACTTTCTCTAATATAGTGTTTAACATTAATTTTATTTCGGAAATTTCTTCCTTTAAGTTATTTATCTCATTCACCTGAGACTTAAATACTTCTTTTCTTCTTCTTTGTAGTCTCCATGCATTTATATCTGTTGAAACTATTGCAGTGGATTCTTCATCTCTTAATAATGATGAATGTCCTTCTACCTTAACATACTCTGACATTATGCAAGTCCTATACATCTCAATGCAGATACCGAAGGAACGACTGCAGTATTGGTTCCTTTACCTACAATCTTAACTGCGAAAGCAGTGAATTCAGGTAAGTCTTCTACTGTAAATTCATATTCCTTAAAGTTTCTTGCATCTGCTTCTATTGTTACATCGGGTGAACCATCTGTATTAAAATATTTCCAATCTATATCATCAAAAGACGTTGAGATATCATTTTCTAATACTTTATACATGAACTCTACTTCTGTTGTAGGTGGTCTAAACACATCTGCAATCACTTTAATAGATGAAGCAGGTGTCTTCAAGTTAACTTTTCTTGTGCAATACACCATTACGTTGTTATCACCGTCTGCTTCTGTTGATGGAACATATGTAGTTCCTGTAACAACGTCACTTGATGAATCAATTTTATTTAATCTGTTTCCGATTGCAATCGCACCAATAGTTGCGATATCGATAACTGGTGACACGTTTGGATTCACTGACATTAACTGTAATATTGTTGTCATTGATTTTTCTGACTGTAGTAAGTGTGATGCACCTTCGTTAGTTGCAGAAGCAATAACGTGTGATGAATCAAAGAATACGTTATCATTCAATGTGATAAATTCGTTACTAGTTCTCTTACTGTATGCAGTTCTATTTGAATAACCTTCAGGCGAATTCATAGGTGTCATCAATACGTTTCCACTGATTCTAGTCATTGCAAAAGTTAGATTAGGTATCATAGTGTGAAGTGTATCGTAATAGTAGTTTCTAGAACATGTTGCACTGTCACCACCACCCAATACGTTATCGTTTGCAGTGTATGATGAATCTAAATCAAATGATGTTAAATCAGGCGTTACTGTAAACGAATCGATATCTATATTTGATAGATTTGTTCCTGAACCAGTATATGAACTGTTGATTGCACTTACTGGAATACCACCAAGTGTATCTCCTACTGAATCAATTGCAAGTGTTAAGTCTGAACTTCCACCATCAAAGTTTGAGTAAGTCAATGTATCAGAAGTCGAATAACCACTGCCTGGGTCTGTAATAGTTGCAACAATATCTGTTCCACTATTTGTGACTACTACTTTAATATTTGCACCCGAACCATTACCTACATCTAATCCATCTCCTGATAGATTATATGTTCCGTCATTTGGTGTTGAACTTACACTAGGTGTTCCTATTGTTAATACACCATTTAATTTATCACCAGTTACACCATCAATTACGACTTGTGAATTTTCAGTATACATTCCGTGGAAGTAATTATATACTTTCACATATGTTTGACCATCGAATGTCTCGATTGGATTATCTTGTAAGTCTGCAACTGGTAATGATTTATTTTCAAAAGTAAGTTTTGGTTGTTTTGAAGTATTAAATTGTGCATGTTTCATGTGGAACTTCAAGTCATCTTCTTGTGTTGCAGTCCATGTGGAAGCATTCTGAGACAAGAATAAAGAACCAGCATATGGTTGTCCTGAAATTGTTTGTTGTGTTGCAAGGTCTTTCTCACCCATTCTAGAAATCCAACACTCATAATTGTTTGAGTTTGAATATACTACGAATGCATATTCAACATTTTCTTCAACATAAACTGGTGAATCGAATGTAAATGTAGTTGCAACTGAACCGTCTTGTGATACATTCACTTCTGATGGGTTCTTAGTAACTGTTGAGAACGGTAAGATTGTCTTGCCTGGATATCCGTTATCCATAGTTCTAACTTCGATGGACACTGGTAGTGTTCCATCTTTTGCTTGGAAGTATAGGTCTATAGATGTCATGAACATACCACCTGACTTTTCTACAATAAATGATTGTGCAAGTGGGTCACCCCAACCTCTATCTGAAATATCGATGAAATTGAATCTTCTTAATTCTCTCTCAAACATTACAGGAGCACTACCCAATGCTGTAGGTGCAAAAATAGGAGGTTCAGGTTCAGGTATTGGTAACCTCGGAGGAGGTGGAGGTGGTAATACAGGCGCTATCGGTGGAACGAAAGGTAATTCAATCGTATCGATAGGTATATCAGGAGCCTCAAATATTGGTTCTTCAATAGCAGCAACGTTTATCGGAATTGGAATATTTGGAATCGGTGGAGGTGGCATTATTATTTCAGGTGCGATAATATCGAACTCTTCTGCGTTCATTCTCTCACCTCTTCTGATAAAGTCCCTCTGACCTGATATTCTTTCCATAATTACTCTACCGTTTCTTGTAGAAGTAATTTCTGTTTGATTAGATTGTAATAGACCTTGTGCCTGATAAACACCTGATGCTTGTGAATTTGGATTTGACAAGTCATAGAATGAAGATGTAATTCTTAGTTCTCTTTGACCAGTTGCAAATCTTTGTGAGTTATTATTAGGTAAATCGAAGTAACCTCTTAGTCTACCATTACCATCTGATTTAAGATTTGATGAAACTGTTGTTCCACCATCTTGTGAATAAGTTGTGTTATAAGGTCTTACGAATGCATTTACATTTATTCCGTCAAAGAAGAAGTAATGGTTTGTGCCTGGTTTTAAGTTAGTCGCATCAATCTCAATTGTTCTTGCTCTCATGAACGGTATAATTGATACGGATACAACTCTATCGTTTCTTGTTTCTACGAAGTCTTCTACAACACTTGTTGTTACACCTGTTCTTGTTTGTGTCTCTACAGTTTCAGTGACTTCTCTTGATACTTGTATACCTGAAGTCCATTCACCACCTTGTGTTGGGTCTCCACTCCATGAACCGTTAGAAGTTGCTTGAACTTCTGTTGATACTACGTTAGGTTCTCCTGCCCATGTTGTTTGCCATGAGTTCCAAACTGTTCCTAATGAGTTTGTATTCTCAGCAAGAACTGCATCAAAGTTACCTTCTCTGTTGATTCTAACTTCAGGTAATTGTTCTGAGTCATTCCATATATCATTCTCAGGTGTTAATTTAACTGTTCCAAAGAAGTTAAATACGTGATACGGGTTGACATTGATATGTCTTGATGCCTTATCTTGATTTACATATGTTACTTGGTCATATGGTAAAGTAATTAAGTCTCCAGTCTTTTGGAAGTTTTGAGATAATGCAGAGTTAAACTCAATATCAAAGAATTGAGAATAAGACTTAGGTCTCATTGCACCAAGTTTTGTGTCGATTGCAACTTGATAATCGGGATGGTTTACATCACCAACTCTATGTCCTCTGAAATTATCTACTAAGAAACCTGACTTGAATCTATCGAAACCATCAGCATCTAAAACTTGTTTTGTTTGTGTATCTCTTTCTAATAAAGATAGAGATGTAATTCTTTCTAAGTTTGTGACACGGTTATTAATCTTACCGATGTCTTTCATTGTGAATCTTCTATGGTCTTGTGACCTGACTCTAATATCTTTTAACTTGTTTGTATAAGCAGGTATTTTAAGTTCAAATAATTCTATTGCTTCATCAACTGCGTTTGGTTTTGTTGGTGTTAATGAAGGTATACCTGAAGATATTTGGAATGCACCTGATTTGTGTAAGAACACTTTGTCGATTCTTCCAACATAGAAACTGATATCACCTACAATACTACTTCCAGGCACTGGTGTGTCTTGTGCAACAGCACCATTTGAACTTGAGAAATCTCTACTTTCATATTTGAAAGGAGATACAGTAACACCTGAACCCGAATCTGATATATCAACTGGTGAAGTTGGATTCATAGTTGCTGATTCGAAACCTGATGTTCCGATTACGTCTGCGACAACTGGTCTACAGTCAACTGCATCTGATAATTCGAATGTTCCATCGGGTTCTAATCCACCTAAGTCTACTCTGTTTGGAGAGTATACTGGGATATCACCATAGTCGATTGATGAATATGATTCAACATCAAAATAATCACCAGCACTAGATGTGAAGTAATCAAATAGAATTAAGAGTTTACCTGTTGGTGTTGGAACTCCAGTCTTTCTTACTAGTTTACATAAGTCATAGTAACCATCTCTTTGACCATCATCAAAGGTAAAGTTGTTTTTGATATTGGGTGAACCTACTGCAATGTTTGAAAGTGTTGCAACACCTGAATTAGTTTCACCAACCACTGATTCACCATCTGTAAATGTTCCACTAATGTAATAGTAGTAATATGTTGAACCACCTGAAGTGATTAGTTTTGCCCTTGCACCTGATGTTTGTCCTTTGACAATTTCATGAACTGAGAATGAACCTGAACTTACTGTAAAGGTTGCACTTGCTGGTAATGGGTCAGCACCACCAACACCTTCATAAATTCCATGAATTTTAAATACATCTGCAAGACCTAATGATATTTCTTTGTCTTGAATTGCAGTTCCATAAAAACCATTATATGGAACCGAAGCATTTCTGTCACCTGACACTTGTAATAATCTTGATTGGTTAAGTGTCTTTTGTCTTGATGTTTGTGTTGTTGAACTTGTTGTATTCTTTTGAACAGTATATGATACTAATAGTTTTGCATCGTTGTTATCAGCAGGAACAGTCAAAGATAATGTCTGACCACTACCTGAAGAAGCAGGTGTTCCACTTAATGTTGTTACATCGATTAAGTCACCTTCTGCAAAAGATGTTCCAGCAGTATTTCCTGAATCTTGTTTGATACATGCAATGTTAAAGTTATCAGTGCTTCTGTCACCGAATGTTGCATCATCACCTGTTGATAATGAGAATGCGTTTGATGTTACTGTTACAATCTCTTGTCTTTTAACTGTTACAAAGTCACCACTATGTGTCTTCACATAGTCTCTTGGCCATGCGAAGATAGATGCAGTTTGGTCTTGGTCAATTAATCTTGCACGTCTTCTAACTGCGTTACCTGTAAATGCAACAGAACCATTTGAAGTTAATGTTAATGCTGTATCACTTGTTACTGAAGAAACTATTCTTTCTGTTCCTCCACCGTCTACTATCACGTCACCTTCTTTTAATTCTTTTGTAAACTGAGTTGCGAAACCTGTAACAGATGTATTAGTTCCGATGGTGACTGTTCCAGTTAGAACTTTATCTGAATCTAGAACAACATCTGCAGTAAAGTCTTCGTTTGAAGATGATGTAGCATTTTGTGCAACACCTCTTGCACGGTCAATATTGTAATTTCTAACTGCAGTTAGTGTTGTTGTCCCTGAGGTTGCACCTTCAGTTGTAATTGTATCTCCACTTCCAAATGTTCCGACAACATCATATACTAATATTGTAGAACCACTGTTTACTGTTTCTGCAATAATACCAGTTGCACCTGAATTACTTACAAGTTTATCTCCAGCAGTAAATGTTCCACTTACTGTTCCTGATAATTTTGTATACATTTTGATATCAAATAGGTATACGTTGAATACTGATGAGTCTGCAAAGATACCACTTGATACAGAACCAGTTTCTAAATCAACACTTCTTGCACGTGCAACACCGATACGTCCACTTGTTGGAACTGTTCCACTTGTTGGAGTTGAATCTAAAAGATAGATTTCGTTATGTGGTGTTGGGCCTGTCTCATTTCCAAACTCAGGGAATGAGTGTGTATTTTTAACTTTTAATTTATTACCTAATCTGACTGGTGTGTTTGTATTTGCAAGTGATTGTGTTGACCTTGCTTTATTGATTGATAAGTTAGTAGTTCCTACTTTATCAATTTCAAAACCTTTAACATATGCTTTACCAGGCGATACTTGGAATACAAACTTGGATTCATCTCCACCATTTGCAAGGGAATAGAAACCTCTATTAACACCTGTATCTAAATGGTCTCTGATTGAATGTGTATATTGTCTTAATACAAAATCACCATTCGCATCAAATGTTCTTCTTGCCATTGCATTCTGAATTTCAGAATACATAGGTTTACTAATTTTAACTTCTAAGATACCTTTGTTAACTCTTGCAAGTTCAATAAAGTCTGTATCTTCTGTTGAGTCTAACGTATATTTTGCAAGTGTAAGACCCATTTTAAGTCTGTCAGCACCAGCAGCATTCTCGTTTGTTGTTCCTTGTGAATTATCTAATAGAGATGAGTCGTCTGCAGAAGATATAAGTGATTCTGAGATTTCTAAACCAACTCTATAAGAAGGTTTACCTGAATACTTTTCTAAAATTAATGTTTGTTCATCAACCTTACAAAAGAATCCTCTAACAAAGACAACACCTTCTGTTATACTTGCAATAGAAGCACGACCAATTGGTCTTTCTGTAGTTACTTCAACTGTAAACTCATTATTGTTACCACTGACTGGTGTAATTGTTCCATCTTCACCAAGTGTAACCTCTCTTAAATCTTCGTTACCATAGAATACTGATGAGTTTGCTGAATCTGTTCCTTGAGATAGGAATTTAACAAATAGTGTTAACTTATCATCTGAAGTTTCTGCAGATGAGTTGAATACTTGTGCAACAACACCTGAAGATTTACCTTGAATAAATTTATTGTGGAAAGATGTTCTGTAAGACTCTACTGAAGAATCACCTGCTGAATTTGGATTTGCACTCTTACACTTGACATAATACATTTCCATGTCTATGTCTGATTCAGCACCAGTTACTAATGAACCCTCCTCAAAAATATGTGAACCAAATCTTTCTATTTGGTTTTGTAAAATAGATTGAGTCTGAGTTAATTCTCTAGATTGTAAAGGACGACCTGCCCTAAAAAGAACTTTTTGAAATTTCTTATCTTCCGAGAAGTCATCGTAATATGGTGATATGTTTAAATCAGTTTTCTCTGGCATAATTCCTTAACCTGTTTTAGGGGACATAATTGTCCCCAATATTACATTTCGATAATTAGTTTAATATCTTCAATTTGGTCTGAAGCACGTGTTACAGCACCTCTGTTCTCAAGATACAACATGTTACCAGTAAATCTTTCCACTTCAGGGAAAGAAGAACTTACTGAGTTAATTGTTCCAATTGAGACACCATTTTTGTAAGCAGTTCCACTTGAGAAGTTTACATACTCACCACCACTGTTTGCCTGTGGTAAAAACGATACTACGTTTCCGTTGATTGAAGTAATGATACCTACTGCAACTGAATCACCGTTTGAAGATGCATCCATTACAGTATCATCTACTGATAAACCTGAAACGTTTGATAATGTCATTTGACTTACTGCAGAAAGAGTTGTTCCTGTTGCAACTGTTGTTGTTCCTGCTGTGAATGGGTCTTGTAATAGACCAATTCTTCTGAAATCGTTATCTGTTGGGAAGTCACCTGAACCTTCGTTGAACTCGAATCTTGAGTTAACGATTACATAGTTACCACCAAGTTCTTCAACTGGGTCAGCACCATGTCCGTTCATAGGTGAAATTACTGGAACGACTACTGCGTTTGAACCACTACCGATTCCTGAGATACTATCGATATCGATTGATGCACGTCTGTAACCTGAACCATAAGCAGGTGAACCACCAGCAGTCATTGATACTGAAGTAACAGAACCACCACCGACAACAACCTCACAAGTTGCACCTGAACCATCTCCGTCCACTACAACTCCAGTGTATGTTCCGTTAGTGTAACCTGAACCACCGTTAGAAACTCTAACGTGATAAATTGCACCGTCAACTGCAGAGTTCTCTACATCCCACTGAGCAGAACCATCGTTAGTTGCAGAAGAACCTAACTCACCGTTAGTTCCTGAACCACCAACTCCTGTTTTTGCACCCAATGTTTTAACTGGGATAAAGTCTGAGGTAACATATTTAATTGTATCTGATGCAGAAACAGAGAACATATACTTCCAAATATAACCGTTGGCAGCGCCTGTATCTGAAGTATAAACTAAGTCTGTTGCACTTGTTCCTGTTGGTTTAACAGTTGATTCAACTGTTGCACCGTTTGAATCTCTACCAGTTCTAAGACATTTATAGACGTTATAGTCATCTGTCATTACATAGAACCTTGCATCCCATAAATTGTTTGAACTGTTTCCTGTTGAAGTGTTAGATGCACTGATATCATGACCGTATTCGTCATATGTTTGACCTGAAGTCCAGTCATATCTTGTGATACCATGTGATACATCAGAAATACCTACTTTCTTAAGTGAAAGCATGTCTGAAAATGCATCCATTTCCTCACTAACACCGTTTACTGGTGTTGGGGGTGAAGTGTCATCCGTCCATGGATAAGACCTTCCTATAAAAATATACGTTGATGAAGCGGATTCACCAAAGTCCTCTCTGAATTGTTTCGCATTGTGAGTTCGAAACTTCTCTGTTATGATTGCTGCCATTTTAATTTATCTCCTCAGATATTTATATACTATTTATAACACTATGCAGACTTAATGTAAGAACTAAATGCAAAATTTGTTCTTTGATTCGCATGTGTTTCAAAAGTTGGTATGTATCTCTTCGGATACATATCGTTTAAATCGTAAATTCTTATTCCTTCAGGTATGGATTCTTCACTTAGAATGCTTCCATAACCATCTTCCATCAAAATATCATCCTCATCTGTTTCATCTTTGAGGTAATATGATATTCTGTATGTGTTTTGATTCTGTATTATATTTAGACTCTTCTTAGTAGACCCAAGAGGAGCATAACTTGCGTTTGAGTTCTCTGAACTATGTTCGTCAACGATAGGACTTCCATCTTCTGCAATTAATCTATCTCCGTTTTCAAATAAAACGAACTTATCATTTACTTCGATTGAGTTTTCAGTTACAAAATAGAATATCTCTTCGTCTGTTGTTGCTGATTCTAATCTTACAGACTCACCATCTTCCATTTCAAAGAAGTCACCAAACACACCTTTGACTTCTGCGTTCACTCTAGGTTCACCTCTTAGTAAACATATCTCATCTTCTAACTGAATGAGACCACCATCTTCTAAAATAAGTTTCTCATCGACTGGTGAATAACCATATTGTATCTTACCTTGGTCTGCTGCGATGAATTTTCTATTATGATAATCCAATACTTCGTCTGTATCTCTTAAATTGACTGAACCGATACTTCTTACTTCACCCCTTGCAATAGGAGTGTTAATAGGTGTCTCATCAAAGGACTGTATCTTAATAATATTAACGTGTCTGTTTCTATGTGATGAATCACCATACTCTGTCCTTGGTTCTGTAATTGAACCACCCGTTCTTGGGTCTGTATTTGCAGTTGGT
>Ga0213860_10000813_pt1 | contig 12548 bp, 8 predicted proteins | sample PICome_3_FD_160118 | JGI IMG/M metagenome (GOLD analysis project Ga0213860, IMG submission 160118) | Coastal seawater microbial communities near Pivers Island, North Carolina, United States - PICO550 | ecosystem: Environmental > Aquatic > Marine > Coastal | place: USA: North Carolina | collected...
CAATGCCTAATTTGGAAAGACTAGAGTCCCTACCACAAGATTCTTTTAGAGCTGTTTTAAATGCCTTTAGCACCTTTATGTCAGCTTCTAAGAACACTACCACTGAATTGTTTAACAGCTTGGTAGAACTAAAAACAAAATTAATTGATTTTGGTATTGACTTAGATTTTGGAGGTTTAGTCTACACAAGAAAAGGAAATAACTCTAACATCATTAACAATACTGAATTTGCCTTAATGGAGCTAGATGATGTAAACATGTCCAATGATTTCTTAAGGCTAATTGAGCAAGGGGCTACAGTGGGGTATGTGCTCAGTGAGGAGAATGGGGGTATGGTAGAGTTTGATTTTAACGACCTTAAAACAATGTCTCCTCAAAATAGCATCAAATTCGATGTAGTCAGTAATTTCTTAGCTCAATTTGGTATGGAAATGTCTCCTGAATATTTCCAAGCTTATATACAAGTGAATGGAGATGCTTCTGTAATGTTTGGAAGAATGGATGAGCAATACAAAAACTTCAATTCAGATAGAGGACAATTAGATATGGAGACCAACACATTTGAAGACTATTATGGTGCACCATACAGTACGGTACCAGCTTATGAATCTTATATAAATGAGAAACAAGCTGAGGATGACTTAAATGAAAAAACTTGTAAGTAATGCCTTGTCAAATAACCAGAGATGCCGCAGGAGTACAGAAAGTTACTGTAATCAATACTAGTAAGCCTTCAAAATTATATGAGGCTATATCTAAAGTTGGGTACATTACGAGCGATTCTGAAAGGCTAAAATACTATTTAGCTTCATTTCGGATGCAAGAGGAGCTATACAAAGAAGGCCATGCTGAGGTCATCAAAGATGAGAATGGAGAGCCTATTTTATTTTTCAAACCAAGAAGTGTAGGGACTAGCCTTGCTAATTCTAATGGCACAGTATTCTATTCTTCTTTAGAGGAGGCCTATGAGGCTGATGTTAATAACGAAGGTATCGAAATGTTAGTGCTTGGGGTCGACCCTTCCTCTGATACCAGAGGGGGAAAGAATACAGACCGATTTTTAGCTTTTGATAGTATATTAAGAACAGCGAGTGGTAGAAGAAACTCAGAGGATGATGCTGCTATCATACAAAGGACGGGCAATAATATAAGAGTCACTATACCTGCAGCTTTTGAAAACTATGCTGCTGCTAGTGTATTGGCATCATTTAATTCAAATACAAATGAAAAGTCACTAGCAGGCTTTGTATCTAGAGCTATATCTAGTAACCTCATAGCTGCTACTACTAAAAAATTATCAGAAATAGCTAGTTTTAAACCTGTACAGGCTGTGAAAGAAGCTTTTGAGGATGGGAACAAAATGCTAAAGGACTTCTCTTTCGGCACAATTCAATTACAAAATCCAGCAAGGCTACTAAAAGGCATGTTTGGAAAGAGAAACGCAGATGGAACTGTAAGAACAGCCCACCCTAGCGTAGAGGGGACTTTTTCTACTTTAGATAAAAAGACTGCTGAACGATACAAGGGGGAGGAACCTTTGGCAAAAATTGATTTACCTGCAGGAACTACTGTAGAATACATAGATAAAACACAACAAGAAGTATCTACCCAACAGTTAGTGACTGACGATATGGAATATATGTCGGAGGAAGAAACTAAGGAAATTATAGATAAATATACAGGGACTGATAACACACCAGGGGGAAGAAGAAGTGTTTGGTGGGACTGGTTTGCTGGGTCTAGAAAAGAAAATAAAAGTAGAATAGCTTATGAGATAGATAGTGATTTAGAGCTTAGAAGAGCATTACTTAGTAATCTATATAATGAGCTAGGTGAGTATAAAAAAGAATTAGCTGAAGAAAATTTAACAGAGCGACTTGATTCTGAACAGAGACAAAAAGACGAACTTGAAAATTTTGAATTTGATGGGAGTGCTGCAGACTTTAAAAAGTTTTTAAATAGCGAAATAACTCTTTACAGGACCCCTACTCTAGATAATATAGCTAATGAAACGATAAACACTGAGGGATTCGCTTCTTTCACAATAAAAAAATATTCAGTCTTAAAGTTTAGTGCCACAGAGACTGTAGTATCCACAAAGAGACGAGTAAAAGACTTGTATGGAGCTATTAGTCTTTATGAGATAGAGGTAATGGAACCTATGCCGTATTCTGAAGAATTTGCCAATAGGCTGTTTAATGAATTCTCAAGCCAATTTGCTAATTTAAGTGATGCAAACATTGAAAAACTTCTTAACACAAAAGACACACAGGGGGCTTATGTAGGTCTTAAATTGGGACTTGAAATGTTAAAAAGAGAAGAAGAAGGAAAAACAACTCTTCGCTCTATATCTTTGTCTCAATTAAGAGCTGAAGAGACTGCAGCTATTAACGCATCAACAGCACAAGTAGTTAAACTCAGGACTTTAGATGCGACAGGTCAACTAGAAGACCAGTTTATAGTGAAAGATGAGACTTTAAGAGCAAATATTTCTCCAGTAATCGAAAAAAATATTTCTCAAAATGTCAATAATATTGACTACGAAATGAGTAAATTAGTAGAGAGTAATAAGATAGACTCCAATTGTAAATCATAAACACCAACTAAAATAAAATAAATGGCTTGTTCATATTCATATAACGGTATAACCTACAGCAAAAAGAAGGACCTAGAGGTGGCGGTGCTAGAGGATTTAAATGCAGCTAAAATATCAGCACCTAGAGCAGCACTAGAACATGTGTACCAACTCAAGGGAGAATTAGCGGAAACTGTGGTTAGGATAGAAGCTGAAAAGGTATTTGGTTCTGATGAGTTTCTAACTACCATAGAGGACGAAGTTACTGGGGAAAAGTATATTGTTTTTGATGAAAGGCTCATGAATGAGCAAGTAGGTAACATCAAAGAGTTTAGAGACGAGAACAACAATAAAATAGACGTAAATGTCGACCAACTGTACCCTAAGTGGAAGAGAGGGGAGTCTATTCCTAATTATCTTGGTTTGGAGAGTGCTATGAAAATTAAACTTTTCAACGAAATCATAGAGAGTAGCACAGCCAAAGCAATTCGTCCTAGAAGTGAAGAGTCTAAAACGGACTTGATGCAAAACCTTACTCAATTCGCATCCTCCCTAGGGATAGATGTGATGACCATGGAGAACTACAAAAGAACATTCCAAGATAGGCATAACATCCCTGCTACTGCAAAAGGGTTAGCTGATATGTTTAATCAAGTAATTGCCCTATCTAACGATGCCACCGTAGCTGACTTATCGGAAGAGGTTGCGCACTTTGCTATTCAGTATTATACTGACCAAGGTGCTATAGCTGATATGCTGGAACAAGTCCCTAATACTACACTATACAAAGCTCAAGCAGAACAATATAGACAACTTTACTCTAAAAAAGCATCAGGAGAAGCGTTGGAGATGATGGTTCGGAAAGAAATACTAGGAAAGCTTTTATCAGAAAGAATAATTCAAAATGTAAATCCTACCGCTTCCACACAACAAGAATCATCTCTTCTTGGTGTCTTATCAGACCTATGGGAAGGATTTAAGAGTTTATTTGTTATAACCGATGCAAATGCAAAGTTCTTTTCTGATTTTGGAAAGGTATTAGATAGTATTTCCTACAATGTGTCTAAAAAAGAAATGGGTCGATTTGCTGCGTTTCAGTCTAATGAGGTGTATTTTTCAGCAAGTACTAGAGACCAACAATTACAGGATAATTTTTCAGCTTTCCTAGATAATTTAAGGGGGGTCTACACAGCCTTGTCAAGAGCTACTAGTAAACAATACAGTAAGCAAAAAAGAGATAGACTGGCAGAAGTTACTGAATTAATAGCAAGGGCAGAATACACAAAAGCAATTCACGCATCAGCTTTGTCTATTTTACAGGATGCCCAAAGAGCCAATGATATTATTAGAGTTGCTCAGGCAAAAATGGAAGAAAACGGAGAAACCGACCCATCAGCTCTTTTAAAATATATGGGCGTTGTTAATTCCCAAAATTTAATATTATTTAAAGAAAATATTCCTTCTCTTCTTGAGCAATTAGGAGCTTACCTAACTCAACTACAAGAAGAGTACAGGGAAGGTAATACACTAGGTAGTATTACTATAGAGGATATAAATAGGGTACGAGAAACTTTGAATGCTGTTGAAGTTACTTTAGCTGCGAAGTCCCTTACTGGCGAAGCGTTTTCTAAAGTTTACGGAAGTATAGCCTTGGAAAAAACTAAAATGATTGCAAGGGAGATGTTAGAAGAAACAGGTTCTCCTGACAGGGTTAGACAAGAGATGGTTAAGTTAGTAGCAAATAACTTTGAAGATATTAGTTGGTTTAACACCAATGTCTATTCTATGTATGAGACAGGAGGACATAGTGGGGTTCAAGCAATCTTAGGTCTTTATTTAAGAGCAATGGAAAAAGTTAGGGCTCGAACTGATAGGGTATATGCTGAGATGGTTGACTTATCTGTTAAACATAATCTTACTATTGCTGAGACAAGAAAACTAATGAAAGACGGGTTTATGTTAAATCCGTGGAAAATTAGAAAATATAAAGAAGACGAAGAGGCTGCTAGAGAGGTAATTTCTCAGAAATATATGGCTGAACTTGCTCAGTTAAAAGAAGATGACCCTAATAGGTTAGTAAAAGAAACGGACATTCTACAACGGCAGAGAGAGGAGATGCTTCAGCACGATATGAAGTGGAAGGAGATGCCTTTCAAAGCACAGTTTTACAGAGACTTAGTTCAAAGAAAGACAGGCGAAAATTCAATTACAAGAAGTAAAGAAAGAAGACCAGAGGCGCAAGAAATGATATCTGCATACTCTGCTTCTGTCAGAAGAATAATGTCTAAGTATTATGATAAAAGTACTGGTAAAGTTATATATGGAAGGATAAGTGCAGCGGATTCATCTGAGTTGAAACAAATATATTCAGATATTAAGGCTATGCAGTCTTACTATGATAATTCGGGGCAACTCAAAGGCGATTTAGCGTTAGCTATTGCAGAAGATATTAGGGACTATTTTAGTTTTTCAGGAGATACTGAACTCTCTCCAGAAGCTATGGCTCGTTTTGAAGCAGAGAGGGTTGAAGCTGAAAGAACTTTGTCAGCTACAGAATATCAAACATGGTTACAGGCTTTTGCCTATCAAAGATATGAAATAGACTATGAAACTGCTGAAGTAGAAGTAGACACTGATGCCACTAATATTATTTTATCTGCTAGAGGTAACCCTTCTGATTATTTAGACCTAATGACAAAAGAACTTGTTTTGGAAGAAACTGTCAATGGGCAAGTAATTATAAAAAAATTAAACAGGTTCAGTGATTATCAAGATATATATAATGCTCTTCGCCAAAAAAGAAATCAATTACTAAAGCCCTATAGAGTATCTAATGTTGCAGGGGAGATAGATGGTACTGCTGTAGAAGCAAATGTTTTGCTTGTAAATCAGCTTGAACTTATAGCTGATTATCTTAGTGCTTTTGCTGTTCAGTACGGGGACAGAAGTGTGGATATGACTCCTGTAGGAAATAAATCATTTCAAGCAGAATACCAAAGAAGGCTTAAAAATAGAGCTTCTAACCCTAGAGCTTATCAAGAATGGTATAGAGTAAATGTTAAAGGTAGAGATATTTTTGGGAAGCCATTACCGTCAAAAAGTTACTACACAGCATATATACCTATGCGTAATGGGCAACCTATGGAAAAAGTTGCTGTTCCTAAGTATTTATGGGAAATGACTACTCAAAGTGTAGATAATGTCAACCTTAATTACAACCAAGAACTAGCACAGAAAGGCGTTATACAACCTAATTTAAAGTTAACACAATATTTAGACAATGATTACTTTAGAATATTTGGAATATCTAAAAATGATATATATTCTCAGACAGCTACTTCTAATAAAAACCTTTTTGAAGTAAGGAATTATTTCCTAAATCTTAAGTACGAAGAAGACCAAAGCATTGGTCTTAGGGGTAGGTATTCTTATTACCAGCTCCCTCAAGTTAGACGTTACTTTAGAGAGTCTGCGTTTAGAGGGGCTAACTATCAATCGTTTCTAAATAGAACTTTTGTAATCGATAGTTACGATGAAGACTTCGGTAATAAATCAAGGTCTAATGTAGCGGCAAATGCCAGAGCAATACCACTATACTTTACAAAACTTATGGAAAATCCTAATGAGTTGACTGAAGACATAGGGTATATGTATATGAGCTATGTACAAATGGCAGCTAACTATAGAGAGAAAGGTCAAATTGTAAATGACATATCTTTATTAAGAGATAGAATAGCAGGGGCAAAGGATAAAAAGCTTCAGCCTCTCACTAACACCTTGAAAAAGGTAGATATGTGGCTAGATTCCTTTGTATATGGTAATAGTCAAGTAGACTTAGGTAGCTTCAGTGTTCTAGGTAAAAGAATATCCAATACAAAAATGTTGAACGCATTTTATCGGTGGGTATCTAACACAAACCTTGCATATAATATTTATGTGCCTGTAGTTGGTGCGATAAGTGGTACAACTCAAAGAAGAGCCTTGTCTACAACTAATAGATACTTTGGTCAAGACAGTCTTAACTGGGCCGTGTCTAAATCAGGAATACACGTTCCAGGTATGTATTTAGAAGCAGGTAAATTAAAACAAAATAACATAGGGGATAGTTTACTTGTCTTTTCAGGTGTGGGTAACAGATACCAAAAAATGAGAGGTATATTCACTAATAGGGCAACTCGTTCTGCGTTGAGAGCCCAGCCTGGTTATTTGGTATACGAAGTATTCACTAAGATGAATGCTGTAAACACTGTATCTGCAGTTTATGATGCGCACAGACTATATAATGACCCTCAAACGGGAAAATCTAGGTTTGTTAATAAGATGCAGTTCCAAGAAATTATGGCTGTAGAATTAGGAACTAATGCAGACCCTAATGAGGTAAACAATAGATGGGAAGCTTTACGTCCCAAATCATTTTATAATTATCTAAAGCCTACGGAAACTACGATGGAAGTAAACGAAGAGGCATTAGTTAAAGACGGTATAGATGCATCAAGTATTAACGGTGTAGTGGCTAGGATTAATAGGATAGCAGAAAACGCACACAACTTTGTAGAGGGCCAAACTTCTGCTGAAGAGAGAGGTCTTCTTTCAAAAAATCCTTTTGGAGCGTTTCTTTTCATGCACAGAGGCTTCTTACAGAGAGCTATCGAACATAGAGTTAAAAAGAAAAACTATGATTGGTTCACTGGAACAGAAGATGAAGGTGTGTATAGAGGAGCTTACCGAATGTTTACACAGGATGCATTCAAAAAAGGAAAAGGTTTTGAGGGTGTCCTATCTATGGCCTCATATATGTTCACTGTTGGGCAAAGTGCAGATGCTTTGAATCGTAATGTACAGCTAGATGAGAACGAAAAATCAGCTCTCAGAAAGATAGGGGCTGATATGTACGTAACACTAGCAATGTTTGCAATATACTTACAGATGAACTTGCTTGCTGGTGGAGATGATATGGAAGAGGATTGGGCTACTCAATACCTAGCGTATATTGCTAGTAGAGCATTCCTTGAATCCACTTCTACAAGTATCTTTGCAGGTAGAGAAATTCTGAATATTGCTAATTCTCCTACGGCAGGTACGAATACATTTAAAACTTTACTAGGGATTCCTACCTTCTTTATAGATGCAAATAAAGAGGTAACTAAGGGTGCTTACGCAGGAAAGAGTAGACTTTTCAAGAACTTTGTTAAGATGACTCCTGCTAAGAATATTTACGAGCCTCTAATGGATACCCCTGAAGGTGCCAATGCATTCTTTAGACAAAATGCTATTCCAAGTTTACCAAGAGAAATTCTTGAGATGCTTAAGGATGAAGACGAAGACTAATTCACCTCTTAAATTAAATTAAAATGAGTTGGGGAAAAGCAATGTGGAAGTTATATCTTTTTTGCTGGGCACTAATGGCAGGACTTTTAGGTACGATGACTTACGTAGCCCTTAAGTATTTTATATTTTAGGCATAAAAAAAGGGGAGCAATGCTCCCCCACACCAAAGTACAAGCTAATATATTATTCAGCAGCAACTTCTGCAGTAGCTTTCTCTGCTTCCTCAGCTTCCATAGCTAGAGTCTGCATTTTTTCTTTGTAAGTGTCAAAATCTAAGGTTTTACCTTCCTCATAGAAACGTCTATGAAGAGTACGGTATACCATACCATAGATTTCAGCTACCTCTTGAGCGTAAGGCTGCAAGAAGTGGCCTGTTGGTTGGTTGTCAGCACCAAAGACAGCCTGAGTATTGTCATGTAAGAACTTCTCAAGTCTACCTTTAAGTTGCATCATTTCTGCACCGAAAATAGTTAATTCAGTGTCAGGTAAGTACATATGATTCTCAATAGAAGCATAGTCAAAATTGTCCCCCTCTGGGACGTTGTTAGCATTTTTAGCCATAACATTGGTTTTAAAAAATTAAAAAATACAAATACGAAATTACAAAATATCTTCTAGACTATCATTGACTTCTTCAGATGTTTTTTCCACATCTTCTGGTTCTCTGACATCGAATAGTTTCTCTACCCATACATCTTCGAATCCTTCCATGTCTTCGATATCTCTAGACTTAAGCATATGGTAAAAGTAGTTACCTTCGGGCTTGAAGTGGTTATATTTTCCCCCTCCTTCAACTATGAACTCCATGTCTACATACTCGTATCCATACTTGGAGAACACCATATACTTGCCGACTGAGCCAACCTTATAAGGGTTGTATACAGCCATTACTAGGTCTGACAACTGAAACAGTTGGTCAGAACCGTAGAAATCTAACTGGCGAGGTGCTTCTGATGGGTGGTTGCCAACTCTATCAAGAAGGTCTCTTTTGAGTTGCATCAGAGGAACAAAGAAAACATAAGGATGCATTTTCTTGAGCTTATTCATCTCTTCGAAAAGGGCATCTATCTCAGACTTCTCTCTTCCTTTCACCAGGCCAACGTGGTCGATTGTTATCATGACCTTCTTGTCTATATTCTCCTGCAAAAATGTTGCCACCTCCTCTCCGAACTGACAAGCTGTCACAGGTTCTTCAGAATAAAACAAACCGTCTCTTCTTTCCTGCCTACAAATTTCTTTAATGTCCTCTAGGTTCTTCCCTTCAGGAAGGTTAAACAAGACCTCTGACATCTTCATATTTGTCTTCTGCGTTATCTTTCGAAGAAGTAGCTTATAGACAGCTGATTCCCAGTTACATCGTAGCAAGACAACTTCCTCAGATGTATCAAGAACATAGTTCTCTAACTTCTGCATCAAGTATGTCTTACCGTGATTAGATAGACCACCAATGGTCATTATAGTGGAGGGTAGAAACCCTCCTAATAAGTGTTTATCAAGCCAGGGGAAACCTGTAGATATAGGTGTTATTTGACCTGATTGAAATTTGGCTATACTCTTTACAGCCTCGTCTGTTTTCTGTTTAGCTGATACTATTGGCATTTTGTCTGCATTTTGTATAGAGTCTGCTGTCTTCAATCGTAAACTTACGAGCGTAAGCATTGGCAGGCTTCCAAATAAATAAGTCTAGCCGTGCTGTGTACTGTGGTTCACTATTAATTAGATACTCCTCTACGGTTTCTACAATAAGGTCAAAGGTAAACAAATTTTTGGTTTCCTCAACAAACTGAGCAAAAACTTTTAATGCCTTATTGGCACTCCCTACATTACGACCATAGTCTTTATATAGTTGCACTAACTTTAAGAAGGTAGCCTTCACTTCGTCAGTTACACCTGCAGTCCCTACATCTCTTAAAAATGCATTACCTTTCTTTGTTATCTTGTACCAATTATCTGATTTACGATGGTCAACTAACCCATTTCTAAGTAAGAGACTCATATACTTTTCTACATGGTCAGAATCCATCCATAGTTTATCGCAGTCGTTTTGCTTAACGGCAATAAGAAGAACAAATGAAGGATACGTCATCTGTGTTTTGTCGAGAACATCAAAGTTTATGTACATAGTTTATTGTATTTTGTTTTTACCTTATCTGATATTGGAGTAGGGTCACCTTGTTCATCTACCCTTACAAACTTAATCTTTGTAGATAGAATAACTTTCTGTTGCCCACAATAGACATTGTGAGACCTTGCTTCCATATACAAAGTTACGGAAGTATTTCCAATTTTGTCAACACATCCGTATATTTTTATTAGCTGCCCTTCTTTAGCAGGGCGTTTGAATAAACACTCATCTATCTTTATGGTCAGCATCCTTGGAGAATCACAGCTCTCTGAAGCATAAGCTGCTCCTGCCGCATCTAGCCAAGCTAGTAGCTTACCACCAAACAAATTAGCGTGGAAACCTAAGTCGGACTTTTTGACAGGATGAGTAGTAATCAAGTCCATACATTTTCTCTGCTCTTCCATAATTAGTCTTTTTTATCGGGAAAAAGAAAATCAACTAAAGCTATGACTCCAAATACAATTACTATTATTCCTCCTATTATTAATAATTCCATTTTTAATTTATTTATATATTATAAAAGTGTTCTATATTTTTTTCTATTCTTTTCAAATGATAATCGGGTACATTATTATTCTCCATAGCATATTGTAGAAAATGTATTATTTGCATTACTTCCCCCTTGTACCCCATTCTGTAGCAGTTCAACGAATGTACATCTAACATTTTCCACGTATACACATCGTTGTCTATAAAAAGACTTGACTTAGGGTAAGGATTGTTATGTATCTTTTCCGTAGCAAATTTAGTAATCATATAGGACATTTGCCAATTACCTTCTTTTTGGTACAGCAACGCTATCTTATACAAGTGTTCAGCTCTGTTTGGGTCTAATTTACTACATAAAGAAAGTTTATAGATAATATCCTTGCTTTCTGCACCTAACTGAATTAAGCAATCTCCAATATATAGCTGAGACATATACTTTTCTTCCCAATACCCTTCCATCTCAAGCCTTTTCTCGTACCATTCAATTGCTTTCTCGTACTCAAAGGCATCCTTGTAAGAATTAGCTATATAGAAAACCCATCTAGGGCTAGGGTCCTTTTCTAAATAGTCCTCAAGTATTTGAGCCTTAGTCATATATTTAATCTTTAGCTCCTCTACTGTGGAGTTGCCCCAACTATTGCCGTCTGTGTTGACCTTAACTATTATATCTTCCCTAACTCCTGCGTGGCTAACTTTCCCTTCATTTAATCTAAGGTAAGAGTGACAAGGACCCACCCATTCCCAATCGTAGTTTACATTTAAAAATGCATTACGATTGTATATCGTTCCACCAAAATTAACTGTTACGTCAGCTGTGTTGTGGTCACCTAAGAACGACAGAAGCTCCTCCTTATTTAAGTTATCTAAAATAAGTTGCTCATCAGCATCAATAATAAATCCCCAATCAGCCTTGCCTTTCATAGACTGTATAGCCTTGTTCCTAGCATCGCTGAAACTAAGCCACTCGTGGTCTACTATTTCACCTTCGATACCGTAACCGTCCATCACTTCCTTGATGATTGCTTTAGTGTTGTCCTCAGACCCTGTGTCCACTATTGTGTACCAGTCGATAAAAGGAGCAACACTATCTAAGAGACGTTTGATAACTTTACTCTCGTCTCTCACAATCATATTTAAACCTATCTTCATCATAAGCTAACTAACATGTCCATCATCTCCTGTTGAGGATGAATATCACATTTACCTGTGTTTGTGTTTGTATGGGATAACACACCCTTAATCAAACCTCTATACGCTTCTTCTTTCCATTCGAAAGCCTTAGCACCTTCCTTCTTAATCCATCTAGGAAGTCCCTCACGGATATCGATACCATCTCTCTCAGCAATGAAGTATAACCACTCCCTAACTTGCTCTATCTGTGCATCTGAGAACCTGTGCCACTGACTCATACCTTTGAAAGGCTCAGCTAAAGTTACAAATTGAGAAGGGTCTGCTTTCACACCTGCCCAAGTCTTACCTCCTTTGAGGTAACCCCAGTTGCAAATTTCCAATCCTACAGAATGCTCGTGCATATACTGAGAACCATTTCTACCGATGTGCCAAGCATACGCTCCTGATGGGAATGCCTGTACCATTCTACCATCGTAGGTATCATCGTCACCTTTGATAGAAGGACCTCCCAAAACAAACTCAGTTGCAATACGTCCTCTACTATCTCTTCCCCAATGGTCGATACACTTGTAAGGATTGTGCCATCCTGCCGTGAAATGCAAGAACGCATACTCCTTTGTCGTAGGACCGTTTAAATACTGTCCTGTAGGCAGGTAGTGAGTGTCATAAGCAAACTTTGAGTCGATAGCTTTGTCCACGGTTAAATCCGTATCTAGCAGACTCATAGCCTCTAGTGTCTTAGGACCAACAATCCCATCAACCACTAAACCTCTGACCTTTTGAAAGGTCTTTACTGCATCCTCTGTTTGAGGACCAAATATGCCATCTACATCGATAGCACCCAAAAAGGACTGAATTTCCATTACCATTCGTCCTCTACTTCCCATCCTGTAAACCATA
>Ga0213860_10000816_pt1 | contig 12519 bp, 7 predicted proteins | sample PICome_3_FD_160118 | JGI IMG/M metagenome (GOLD analysis project Ga0213860, IMG submission 160118) | Coastal seawater microbial communities near Pivers Island, North Carolina, United States - PICO550 | ecosystem: Environmental > Aquatic > Marine > Coastal | place: USA: North Carolina | collected...
ACCCGTAGCCCTTAATGTATCTAATGTAGTAGCTAAGCTAATATCTGCTTCTGCACCCTGTATTTCTGCTGCTTTAGTAGCAACTTGCAAATTACTAAATGGATTAGTTATCATGCTGCTAAGGTCTTTAATATTTTCATAAGGATTTATAACTTGTTGTCTGCCGGCTTCAAAAGCACGTATTTTAGCTTCAAACTCAGCTGCTTGTCGCCTAGCTCTTCTAGCTCTTTTCCTAGCCCCAAAACCTCCAAAGACATTACTTATAAGGCTTACACCGGTTCCTATTAATGCTAAACTCATATTTTTATTTTAATTTGATGATAATACCGTTTCAGTAGAAACAGCAAATAATTCTTTTTTTGTTGTTTGTACCAGGCTAGGTACATAAGTTTCAAAATCAACCGACATATACATTCCTTTTATGCCAGATATTTCTTGTGCAAATAAAACTTCATCGTTTCCGAATGGAGAATTATTTTTTAAATAACTAAAGTATTTATTTTCTTTTTTATTAAATGAAGAAAGCCCAGGAGTATCATAATCAATTGATATGCTATACTGACTAACATCAAATGCTACATCACCTGTATCATTTGTAATTATGTTTTTAGCTTGCCACCCAGTATCACCTTCATAAGATAAATTTTTAAATACTTTAACAGCAGAAGGCGTGTTGTTGAACACCATTGTTACTTTTGATTCTTTATATGGATTTTCATCGCCTTCATAAAATTTATTATAATTGTTAGAAGTGTAATGACTGTATATGTTTGAATCTTTGAAAGAATAAAAAATATTGTTTAATGTAAATCCACCTTCTGGTTTATATGTATAAAAACTAGTCCAACCTTTTGATGACTCGTCATAACCTAAAGTATAATAAGTTGAATTGTTTTGTAAAGAAACAACATACTGATCTTTAATGTTATCATACATTCCTATTATTTTATCTGCTGATTTTAAATTACTTTTAAACCAGCTTCGCATGCCATAATAAGAAATTTCAGTATGACCATCTCTTGATAATCTAATAACAACACCTCTTTTTTTATCAGTAAAATATTTCATTCCACCTTTAACAGCAAAACTTTCTGGATTATTACTAATCCCATATTTACCTAAAAAAGGTATGATTTGTCCAATAACAATATTACTGGTGGATTTTATTGATGTTCCTTCCGCTGTAAATATTGCATCTTTATCTATAAGAGCTCTACTAACTTTATCTTCTTGTAAAATTAATAAATTAGTGTCTTCAGCGTGTAACTTTTGTATAGAACCATCAGCATAATCAACTGATTTTGTTATATTATTTCCTATACTAAATTGATTTAGTTTATTTACGCCGGTTTTAGAATTGTATATTCCAGAATAAATTATAGCATTTTTTCTTCTTTCAGCAGCATATTCTTCATCTACTAAATAAGCTCTAACGCCTAACTCTAAAGCTGTATTATTAAAGCCTCCTTTTATTCTAGATTCTTCAATGTGCCATATTTTATTTGACGTATCTGCCTTTAAAACAAAAGCGTTAAAAAATCCAATTTCTTTAGTTACTGCCATTACTTAATTATTACATGTTTTACAATAACCCTAATCTGGCCCACCTGGAGGTCCGCCACCCGATCCTGATCCGCTTCCTCCGCCAACTCCACAATCTCTTTCAAAAATTCCAGCTACTTCACCAGTAGTGCTACCACCAATTGTTTTAGCATAATAGCCGTCGCCAGTATTAGGAGAACTAGTTGCCGTTATAACATGCCCCGAGTATGGCGTTATTGTCCCGTTATTATCATAATAAATTATATCCCCTACAGCAACACTATTGCTTGAAGAAGCGGCGGATTTTGTTAAATATAAAGTAGTAGTAGACGGTGAACATAAACCATTAAAGGTAACAGATTCCAACATGCTAGGTAATGTTAATCTTGAAATGGTTATATCAACATTATGGTCTGCATACAAACCGCCCGAGTCCGTTACCCTAACTTTTACAGTATAAACTTTTCCTATTTCCGAAACTGCAAAATACGATGAATTTTGAATTTCCGTTCCATATAAAGTAAATAATGTTTGATTTTGTATTTCTGTAGGTGGGTTTACAGCATTTCCATTTGCTAAAGTTTTTAAATGAACACTTTGTATGCTAAAACTTAAATCATTTCCATTTCTGTTTGGATCACCACTACCGTTCTTAGCATTGTGACTTATATCCAAGCCTGATACAGCACTCCCACCTGGTGCCGAAGGGTCACCAACAGAAAAATGGATCATATTTATTGATGTTTGCAAGCTTGAAGAAAATGATGGTGCTACATTTGATGTTATAACAGAAAGATCTTGATCGTGTGAAGGTTGGCCTGAAATTGATGCTCTAATTTTAACTGTAAAAGATTCTCCATTTGTACCATGATAAAATCCACCACTTATTACTCTTAAACTATTACCTGTAATATCAAATGGTGTTGGTGTAACTAATGCATTATTAGAATCGTAAACAGATAATAATGTATAAGTAACACTACCTAAGTTATTATTATTTGAATCAGTTGAACTAAGGCTTCCGATAACTAAAGGATCATTAGAACCGCCATCAACAAAACCTTCGGAAAATGTATTGTTAGATAAGCTTATATTAGCTACACCAGATGACCCTTGATCAATTTGCGTATTTAATGCCGACACTAATCCTGTCAATGAAGTTTCGTAATATATGTCTAAAGCTGAATCAACTGGCTTTGTTTCCCAAACACCTAGTTTTTGTGTTGTTCCACTTACTGTAATTCCATATCCATCTGGTAATTCTGCTACTAATGGGTTTTTGGCTGCATCATAAAACAACCCACTAACTATACCATCAGAAACATTAGCAGTAGTCACGCCTGTTAAATTTTGGTCTTTAGCTGTTCCTATGCTAATAACATTTACTAAACCAGTCGCTAAAGATGGAGTATTTAAAGTGTCCGCATTAGCTATTTGAGGATAAAGTCTCATATTGGAAGGACTAGTTGAATCTTCCTGGATATTCATGTTTGAATCTCTAGGTACTTTATTTATATTATCACCATGTAGCACTAACCAAGTTCTTTGATCCCCCGCAACATAAGCTGTAGGTGTACCATCTGGAATAGTTGCACCAACTACAGGAATGCCATCTTTTGCAGCAGGAGCATAAACATTATAATAATCTTGCTCTGTTTGTTTAACAACTACTTTCCAAGAATACCATTCGGTTGGTAACTTTGTATTAAAACTTATTTTTAAACAATTACCCGTCCAACTTGTTCTTGCATCTCCTGTAAAAGCCGGTACAGAAACTGTTGATTTTTTTGGATCCGGTGGCAATATAACAGGTGTTTGTCTACCATATTTATCAGCCAGAACCAAACCAACTTGGTATGTTCTTCTTGATTTTATAGTTTGATAAGGATATTGTGTTTTCCAATTTTGGTCAGAATCTGTACTTGTTCTAAAATCTAAAAAAGCTTCAAAATCAACATCGCCAATATTTATATTTTGCTCAAAATTACCATACATTATTCTGTTGCCAGCTATTTCTTGTGCTTTTGCTTTTATGGGAACATTATCATAGACCCTTGTTATTTGGTCTTCTGGTAAAGTTTTAAACGGTAATGTTGATTTATATTCGTATGTATAAGTAGTGCCAGATATATTCGAATTATAAGTCGGTGGCGATGATTGCGTAGGTAATTCATGATCAGCTAAAACATACTCAGCAGATACAGCCTTAATACCAGGATCGTCCGATTCTTTAAATAAGATTTCTATTTTTTCAATTTCGTAATCTTCCCAAACATTCGCAGAAGGTAAACTTATTTTTAAAAAAACATTAGAAACATCATTAATCATTGAATCAACTTCTGTTGAAATATAAGCTTGCTTAATTTCTGCGTCCGTAAGTCCAGCATTGGTGTTGTATGTTTTAGGTATGTAACATGTTTGTGTAAAAGGTGATATTAAAGAATATTCGCCATCAGCAAATTTAAATCTATAAGCAAACCTAACAAACTTTTCGTCTAATAAAGTTTTTTCTGAATTAAAAGTTAAGGATGTTGAACTTTGATTTGTTTGAGCATTTTCTGTTAAAACTATATTTAAGCTATCTGTAATGCTTTTAACTTTAACAGTAATATTTGTTGGTAATCCAGTGCCTGAAACCACTTGTCCTACATATATATTATTATTAGTGCCTGATAAAACAACATTAGGGGATCCACTAGTTAAAGCACAGGTTTGTGTGGTAGTTGATTTTTGTAAACCTGTATTTGAGCCATTTAAAACTTGCGGCGCGCTAAAAGGAAAATATTTAGCAACACTTACTTTGTCTTCATTATTATAATGAGACGTGTTGTTTTTAGCAGTTTCAACATTTATTTTTCTTGGTTGATTATTGTTGTCTGTCCAAAATAATAAATCATCAATTATATTTACTCCGGTTATTGGCGAAGTAACAGAAAAATTTAAAAAAGCACCACTAACAATAGCTTTAGGGTTAGGGGTTTGTGAACTATTTGTTTCGTAAAGATAAATACCATTTCCCGCAGGTGTATCACCAGCTAAAAAATAAAATATTCTATTTCCAGAGCCTATAGTTTCTGGTTCTGATAAATAACCTATAATAGTTCCAGGAACTGTTACATTACCTATTTTTGTATTTCCTTTTATATTTTGAACAACGCCAATATCAGAACCTTCAGATTTGGTTATATGAATATTTTGTGCGTCTACGTATTCACCATTGGGTATTAAACGTGCATCTAGATCTTTATTCATTTTACCTTTTAAAAAGGTATTTTTGATTTCTGGCATGTATTAGTGTTTAATAAATTTTGATTTACCTCTCATTACCTGTTCTAATTCACCTAATTTAAGGCTAGATAATCTTAATTTAGCATTTCTTATTGCTGCTCTTTTTTCTTTTCTAAATCTATTAATTATATATTCAGGAAAATTAATTCTTGAGCTTGCAATACCATATGTTATATATTTATATATAGCGTCTTCAGCAAATTTATGTATTTTCATTTCATCATCTGTTCCTAATCCGTCTGAAATATATTTTAATGTTACGATTTGTCCAGATAATTCGCTTGAAAAACTAATTTTACCATTTAACTCATCTATTACAAACACACCGTTTTCTTGTGTTGTTTCAGGATTTGATCCTTTTCTTCCGCCATATGAAGTTATTTTTTGTAAACCAACGCTAGTATCGTAACTAATATCCTCATCTGCAAAATTACCTGATATTTTTCTATTATCAAAAGATTTAAATCTATCATCAACAACAGGTGTACCTGTTAATAAAGAGCCGTCAGCATCAAATAAATAACCGTAGTCATCATCTTGAAGTATTGACTCAGATGGTTTTGAAGTGTACCTTGCGGGATATACAATATGCTCAATACCTACATCGTCTATAAAAGATATTCTTACATAATGAATATAGTCTTGTGGCATTGGTATTGATAAACTTGTACCAACTTCTATTTCTTGTATTTTTTCTGTTCTTGAAACGTCGTAGCTAAATTCCTGTATTCCTCTTTTAGCATGAAATACAACGTCTGATTTTTTTACGTTTGATATTAATTTACCATCTCCTACAAATGCAACCATATAGTTATTTATTGCATCTTCTAAAGATATATATCTGTACCCCCCAAATCTATTTAAAACACCTGCTGGTTTAATTTCTACAATTTTACCAGCTAAAGGAGCCCCGCTATTTGCAAGTACATCTGAATTACTAACGTTACCAGAAAATGTAACCGTAGGCGAGCTGTAAGAAAAGTTATTAGTGTTTATTTCTTTACCGTCTACAAATACAACAACACTTGATGGAATCGATTCAAAAGCCGCTGTAGTTAATGTAAAAGCTGTTTGCGAACCTGTACCAATAAAACCTTGTGATTTATTGTAATACGATTGATGTGTTTTTGTAATTAATCCCATTTATTTTAATTTTCCAGTTGTATTATTTTATTTTCTTCTGCATTTGACATTTGAATAATTGTTGGATCTTTTATAATTATCCCAACAAATCCTAGTATTTTTATAACTAAGTCTATTTCATCAGATTGATGTAATTCAAAATCCCTAGACGTATTAGCTTCATATGAATAACCTGTGTTAGATGTTGTTGAATATCCCCAATAAGGGTCTAAAGGCATTTTTATATAATCCAAAGTAAGATTTTCGCCAACTAAACTTATAGGACTTATATGTACGCCATTATAGCCTCTGTAATATACAGGGTAAGTTTTAGATGGGACAGTTAGTTTTGATGAATTAACATAAGTGTATTCGGATTTACCAAGTTCATCAAAATTAACAGATCGATTTGATCTAGATATATTTATAACTCTATATAAATCAGATGGTAATAACACATTACCACCTATTATATCAGTACTTTCTATTGGAAAAGTATAAGGATTGTTAGCGCCAGTCATAGAAGATTGAGGTATTGTAATAACATCCCCAACTGCATATCCCGAGCCGTTAGCTACAGTGGTAATAGTTGTAAATGAATTTGTAGCAGCAACAACCGTTACTGTTAATCCACTTCCTCCACCTGTAGTTGTTGTGGCTAAATTAGAATATGTGCCAGCGGTGACTTGAGTTGGTATGCTAACACCTGTTATAGTTGTACGCACCCTAACATTAACACCTTTTTTTATTGCACCAAGACCTGTTATAGGTAATTCCGCTTCTTTTGAAAAAATATCAATTTTTTCTTTTATAATTTTAGGAATATCTGCATATTCATTATTTGTTATATTTCCTTTTTCTTTATTTAAGGCTTTATTATAATCAAAAAATGATCTTTCTAATAAATCGAGCTGCACTTGTCTTCCGATTCTATTAAATTGATCCGGTGTTAAAAAGCCTCTACCCTCTTTGTTTATTATTGAAAGTACGGTTCTGTATACTTTATTTACTGATATTGCCATTTATATTTATTTATATAATGATTAAGCCGCTTATTTGCGGCCTAACCACTATAAGCATTTTATTTTAATTTCTTTTCAATAGTTTGATAAACTTCAACACCTTCATCTGTTTTAAACCACGCAGCTAATGCTGAATACGGATTTTCATCAAATGGAACTGTTATAAGTTTTCTTCCTGTCGATGCCCAAGTAAATGTTCTTTGATCGTTTGATAACACTATAATATTACTTTCCGCCGCTTTTATACCAACATTTCTAATATTTATGTTTTCGTCATTTGCTAATTCTAAGAACAATTGAGGATTGTTTCGAGCAAATAATAATAAATCTCTTTTAAGCTCCTTAGAAGTCATCTTAGATACCTTATCGCCCAATTCTGTTCTCAAAATTGCTTCAGCGTGATCAACATCTATACCTTGTGCTGTTGTTAATGCTTCAATTTCTAATTCAATGAAATCAATATCATCTTCAGCTATTTTAACAGGGTTGTGTTCTATAAATCTATTCCCTAAATCAGGGTGCATAGATAAAAACTTTTGTAAAGTTTGTTTTTCTTTTGGAACGTATAAATTACCATCTCTAAAAATAATATGTGATAATCTTTGCGGTCCTTTCATTTCATCCACAAATACTGTTTTTTGATTTTCACAGTATTTAATTTCTCTTTCATATCCTTTTTCTTCGTCAAACCATAGTATACCTCTTGATTTTACCATGTACACTATTGGCGTTTCGTTTATACACAATTCGTATATTTTGTCTTTAATTTCCCATTTAGGCGCAACTTTAGTTGCTTTTTCTTTAATTTTTGCCATGATATAATATAATATAATTAATAAAAGCAAAGAATACCCCCACTATTACCGTGGGGATAAACTTTACGTCAAATTTATGAGTCGAATCTCATGAAGTTGTTAGCAGCTTGAACTACTAAACATCTTTCTGATAAATAGTGAATCTCCATTTTGTCATCACCGATTGTAGATGCTCCACCTACTGAACCAGTAACCCAAGATTTTAATTTTCTATCATCAGCTTGAGAAGCTCTATATCTTACGTGTAAGAAAGGTCTTCTAACATTGCTTCCTAGATTTTGGTCATATACTGAAGATGTTCCAGCAGGAATTAAAAGTCCTTTTAAAGATCCTACAGAACCTCTTGTAGATTTATCGTTAAGATATTTCCAGTCAGTTTTGTAAAAATCATAAGAACCTCTTCTAAATCCTGTGAATCCAAGGTTTAATGCCATATCTTCAGAGTTGTTAAATACTCCGTAAGCAGTTCCACCTTGTGCTCCAGATGATAAACCAGCTAATAAGTCATCTATGTAAAGATTTGCATCTCTATCTAAGAATAACATATTTTCTTCGATAGCTCCTTGCTTGTCTAATTCTTTTAATAAAAGATCAAACTCAGGAAGCTTATCAGCAGCTGGAGTAGCTGAGTCAAATTGATTTGTAGCTACGATACCTCTTTCACCGATAGCAGAAAGTAATCCTTGAGAACCATCTGGAATGTCAGAATCAGCTGTTGAATCAGATTTTTCAGATTCAATAGCAATCATTTCCAAGTAGTCATCAAATCTTGCTTTTGTGTCAGCAGAAGATTTTAAGTACCATAAGTATCCAGACTCTCCGCCTTCACCACTTACTTGTACCCACCCGATTTGAGCAGTGTCAGATCCGTTGATTTCAAAGTGATCTTTGATAATCATTGGCTTGTTGGTAAAAGTTTTGAAACCAGGCTCAACAGATTCAGTCATACTAGCAGTTCCTTTTTTGAATTCAGAACCGTATACGAAGAATTTAATTACTTGGTTGTCTGTTGTTGCGATACCAGCTAGGTCATCAACGTTTTCAGCACCGTAAGGCTTAATAGTTAATTGAGAGTTTGAATTTTCAACTCCAACCTTAACAAAAGCTTTGAATACAACGCTGTTTACCTCACATACTAATGTTGCTCCTTTTCTTACTGCATGTGTTTCAGTAGCTCCAGAGTCAATACCAGTGATCGTATCAACAACACCAGTTACAGGGTTGATTTGACCATTGTAAGATAAGTGTAGTCTACCTTGCTCAGACCAAATAACTTGATCAGAAGACATAGGCATTTCTGCACTAATTTGTGAAAGGAATCCAGAAATAGTTCTGTTTCCGTATCTCTGTACTTCACTTTCGTAAAGCTCAGGTAGATATTGTTTAGCCCATCCGTCGTTTTGGATGTCTAAGTAACTCCCTAGTGTAGTCATCTTCGATGCCGAAGGAGTTAAAATGCTGCCAGCCAATGGGCCAGCAAATGATGCGTTTGTTGCCATTTTTTAAAATAGTTTTTGATTAATAATTCTTAAGTTTAAATTTTAGCTTAGAATTATCATCCCCAGAAATAGCTTTTACTTTTATTCCACCAGCCTCAACATATCCACTAGAAGTTTTTCTAGGGTCCATACTGATGTTTTTAGCCTCTGCACTCATTTGTTTGATTGCATCGGCTTTGCCTTGTTCGTAAAAGTGGTTAGCTATTTTGTCAGGATTAGAAGCGGCAAATAAAGCTTTGTGGTAACCCCCGGCGTCTTGTAACATTTGATTGTCACCGACATATTTATTGAAAACATTCAATAAATCACTTTGAGTTTCTTTTACTTTGTTAACATCTTTTACATTGAAACGGTATTTTTTGTCTCCTACACTGAAATTAAAACCTTTAAAATCATTGCTAAAAACTTTACTAGTTTCTTGCTCAAAATGTTTTGTTTGCTGCTGTGATAACTCCTCAGCTGATTTTTGCTCTTTATTGTATCTGTCAAAAAATTCAATAGCTTTTTGCTGTTCAGGAGCTAATCTGGAACCCAACTTGACTTCCTTATAGTATTTCTCCTTAGTTTCATTTAAAAACTTATTGGCATTTGCGACTTCCTCTTTAAGAGCAAGTTTTTTTCTTTTAATATCTTTTTCCTCATCTACTTCTTCGTCGTATGAAAATTTATCGTCTAATAAAAACGATACTTCATCGTAACTTAAATGAGGTTTTGTTTGTTTGTAATATTCTCTTAATAATGTATTTTCATCTACATTTGAATAGTCAGCACTAAGTCTAACATAATCCTCAAGAGTTCCACCAGTTTCTTCCATAAATTTTACCAGTTCTTGTATGTTTTCTGGTAAGTTTACTTCTGGTTCTTTTGTTTCTTCAACCGGTTCAACTTCTTGTTCTGGTTGTTTTTCTTCAGCTACTGGAGCTGGTTCTTCCGAAACTTCTTCCTCAATAACTTCTTCAAGTACAGGCTCTTCTACTTTTTCTTGCTGTACTTCTTGCAGTTCCACTTTGGCTTCTTCCCCATCTTTTTCATCTTCGCTGCTTCCGCGTAACACGCCATCTTCTGTTTTTTGTTCTTGAACGGCATCTGTTTCTTCTTTTTGATTTTTAATTTTTCCTAAATCCACAGTGTAATCGCCATCTTCGTTAGTTGATAACTTTTGTACATCTGCTTCTTTTTCAGCAATAGACTTTTCTTCAACGTCTAAAGCTTCTACTTTGATGTTTTCTGACATAATAAAATATAATTGTTAAAAATTTATCTTGGATCAAATTGTTCTAATCCAAATCCACCTAAGTTATCAAATCCTGCAGATTCAAAACTTTTTGGTGGTTTACCAGATTTTCTCTGGTCTATTAATTCACTTTGCTGTGATGCTTGTATTTTTGTTCGTTCGTCTTTACGATCTTCTTTGTACTTCTCTTTATTGTTAATCACCTGGTTCTCCTGCTCTTTAAGCTTCATATTAAGTTGAAACTCGTATTCCATTAACTCTTTTTTAATTTCTGCTTCCCTTTCAAGTTTTGCAATATCGAATTGTGATTGTGCTTGCGCAATTTGTACTTTGCTTTCAGCAATCCCTTGCTGTTTTTGTATTTCTGCGGCGGCTCCCGCTTGAGCTGACTGAGCGTTAGCTTGAGACTGCGCTTGGATATTTTCCATTTGGATTTGTCTATCTCTTTCAAACTTTTGCTTTCTTCTTAATTTTAATAACTGATTGGCTAACTTTAAATTTCTAATTTCTCTTACATCAATAGCATCTTCTAATTCTATTTGCTTTTGAGATATAGCCATTTGTATATTATTTTCTAGCAATTGTTTTTCTTCCTCGTCTGGAGATAATTCTAAAAATATACCAAAATCATGTATATGCAATTCTTTTATTTCTGTTAAAGTAGCAACGTCAATTTTACCTAAGGATTGAATAAATGAATTTTTAGTATTAGAAAATTCTAATATATCAGATATTCTTAACGATATTGCTTCTGCAGTTTTTAACGTTAAATACAACCCAGCTTGAAGTATATGTCTTGTCGCGGTATTACTATTAGCTGCCGCTAATTTTTGTAAACCGACTAAAGCGTTTCTGTCTGGTGTACTTCCATCTCTCGCTTCATTCAATCCCGTAACGTCTCTCATCATTTGTAGATAATAATTATAAGACTGTATTAAGCTTTGTATTTTTGAACCACCCGCCCCAGCTCTTAATTCTTGTATAGGTACTCTACCGTTATTGAATTCACCATCTTGTGTCATTGATCTACCAATAACAGAACCCGTTTGGAAATACATGTTCAGAGCCTCTTGTGGATTGTAATTAGTTCCATTACCCAAATCAACTTCGGCTAAACCATCAGCATCTAAATAAACACCATCGGGCACCATGCGCGATAATACTTGCTGAAGTTTTAAATGTGTTATTTGAATCATATCAGCAAATGATGTCATTCTGCTAACTAACGATTCAGTTTTGCCCTTATAAACTCTAGGTGCTACAATATTATAACTCATCTGAACTTTAGTAATATCAGATTTAGGTCTTGTCATATTAACAGCTTTCTGCCATTTTAATAATTTATCATGGCCTACAATCTTAGCCCCTGTATATAAACATTCAATAGATCTATTTACTTTCTCAAATCTAGCTCTTGAATCTTTAGGCGGGTTAAAAGTGTCATCTTTTTTTATTGCTTTATCAGCGCCAGATGTTGTTTCTTTTATTTTGTATACTTGATTTTCAAATGTTTTGTATTCAAAATATAATATGTTTACAAAATTTTTGTCAGCTGAATTTGTTCCTATTTGATTATACAATACGGAACCATCTCCTTTGCCTTCAATTTCTTCAATATCCTCATTTGTTAGTTGCGGAAATTGTTTTTTTAATTCGACTAAACTTACTCTTCTAACTTCACCAACATAATATAAATCATCAAAATATGGTGAATCAGTATAAGAATATACTAAATCAGAAGGATCAACATATTCTAATTTAATTCCTTCAGCAGTATTAAAACTATTTTTTACAGCAGCAATTCCTAAAACTGTAATATCATAATCTAATCTTTTCTTTAATAATTCATATTTATTTAAATTAAAAACATTATCAATGGCTTGCTCCTGGGCTAACTCTATTGATTGTTTATAATTTAATTGCATATGTAAATTTAGTTCTTCTTCTGTTTCTGGTATTTCTTCTTTAGGATTGTTTAATGTGTTAACACCTAAAGT
>Ga0213860_10000818_pt1 | contig 12517 bp, 11 predicted proteins | sample PICome_3_FD_160118 | JGI IMG/M metagenome (GOLD analysis project Ga0213860, IMG submission 160118) | Coastal seawater microbial communities near Pivers Island, North Carolina, United States - PICO550 | ecosystem: Environmental > Aquatic > Marine > Coastal | place: USA: North Carolina...
AAATTGCTTGCCGATAATGGATTAGTTTAAAAATTAGGAGTAAAAAATGTTAAAAAGGATTCTTTTTCTAGTACCTTTTGTTTTATCGATAAATATAGAAGCAAGTGAATTAAATTCAGGTGATTCAGCCTGGATCTTAACATCAACTGCTTTGGTATTATTTATGACCCTACCTGGACTTGCTTTATTTTATGGTGGTCTTGTTAGGTCTAAAAATGTACTTTCTGTATTAATGCAATGTTTTACCATTGCTTGCTTAATATCTGTATGCTGGGTTGTATATGGCTATAGTTTAGCTTTTTATGGTGATGGTCTCTTTATAGGTGATTTAAGTGCTGCATTTTTAAATGGCGTTGGTAGAGATTCATTATCTGGTACATTACCTGAAACTGTTTTTATAACCTTTCAAATGACATTTGCAATTATTACACCTGCTTTGATTGTAGGAGCGTTTGCTGAAAGAATGAATTTTACAGCAATGTGTTTTTTTTCAGTAGCATGGTTTACATTGGTTTATCTGCCAGCATGTCACATGGTTTGGGGTGGTGGCTATTTAGCTCAAAAAGGTGTTATTGATTTTGCTGGTGGTTTAGTAGTTCACGCAACATGTGGTGTAGCTGCATTGGTTATAGCAATCTTTCTAGGACAACGTAATGGATTTCTTACATCCCCTCTTCCACCACATAATAGAACCTTTGTAATGATTGGTGCCTCTATGCTGTGGGTAGGTTGGTTTGGATTTAATGCTGGTAGTGCGGTAGCTGCCGATGGCTCAGCTGGGATGGCAATGTTAGTAACACATATTAGTGCAGCAGTTGGCGCATTAACTTGGATGTTTATAGAATGGTTTAAATCAGGTAAATCAACAATTGTTGGTATAGCAACAGGTATGGTTGCAGGTCTTGCTACTATAACTCCAGCATCTGGAACAGTTGGTCCTGCTGGGGCGCTATTAATAGGATTGCTTGCTGGTTCAGTTTGTTTTTATGCAACTCAACTTGTAAAGTCATACTTCAAAATTGATGATTCTTTAGATGTATTTCCAGTTCACGGTGTTGGTGGGATTTTAGGAATCATAATGCTTGCTGTAGTTGGAAATCCAGAAGGGTTTTTAGGATCAGGAGCAGCAGGAATATCTGAAGATGGATCTTTAGCTCAATTACTAATTCAATTAGAAGGTATTTTCGTAATATGTCTATGGACGGCAGTTGCTACATGGATAATTCTAAAAGTTACTTCAGTGTTTATAGATATTAGAGTTTCATCTGAATCTGAAGATAAAGGTCTGGATGTTTCTGAACATAACGAACAAGCCTATAACTTATAGTACTGAATTACTGTATTGATCCAATAATAGATTGTGAGCCTCTTTTTTAAGAGGCTCCATTCTTTTCTTTAATTCAATTTTGGCTTTAAGTATTTCTTCATCATTAATATTTCTCTTTTCGTAATCAATTCCTAAAAGCTCGCAAGCAGCATAGTTTGTAGAATGATTTATATATAATTTTTTTATGCTGCCGTCTATCCTAGAAGCAATATCATCATAATTATTGTCAGCAATTTCTAGTGGAGATCCTATTTTAAGAGAGATATTACCTTTAAAACCTCTTACACCATTAATAATACTTTGCAGATCTTCATTATCTGTTTTTTTGTATTCATTGCCTTTGCTTAATAAATACCTTTCTTGCGCTTTTGATTGATCATTGGGATCAAATTCATAAGACACAGCAACAGGAACTATTTTTAATTTATTAAAGAATTCATCAATACTTAATTCTTTTCTATAGAATAAATGAATCATTTTTAAAACACTTGGATCAGTAATATCCATACCATCCTTTGCCCTTCCTTGTCTTTGCGCTATCCAGACAGATTGATTGTCATCGAATATAGACTTACATATAAACTCAGAAGCAAGGTTTAGTGATTTATATATTTCTCTTTGGGAAACACTATCTCTTTGAATTATAAAACTTTTATTTAATCTCATGAGATCAGAAGCCCACTTGTGATTCATCAAATTGTTACCAACAGCGTTTACGGTGGTTTTAAAATTATTTTGATGTAAATAATAGTTCAAAAGTGTTGAATCAAGAGTTATATCTCTGTGATTTGAAATAAAAAGATATGCATTATCAGATAAAATATTTTCAATACCTTCATAATTAATCTGATTGCATGTTTGATTTATCATTAACTCAACAAGGTTTTTAAAGATTGTTTGATAATCGTGAATATTTGTAATGTTTTTAATTTTGTTATTTAAAACTAAGCGAGCCAGAGAATATTTAAATGGTAATTTTTGTAAAAACTTAGATTGATTGGCTTCAAAATAAATATCAATGAAATCTTTATTTGAAATCAGCTCTCTGAGAATATCACTAACCTCTTCATCGTTGTAAGGTCTGATTGAATCAAATTTACTCATTTTTTTAACATTGGTTATAGATGTTTATTTTACATTAAATGTATAGAATACATGTTAAATGAAAGATTATCTTAAATACGATGGAATAGCTGTTTTGGCTCACAGAGGTGGAGCACTAGAGTCATATGAAAATACTCTCGAATCTTTTGATTACTCCATTGGTCTTGGTTGTAAATATATTGAAACAGATGTGCAGCTATCTTCAGATGGTGTTCCATATATTTTTCATGATGAGGATTTAAAAAGATTAACTGGAAGTAATAGACCATTCCATTCACATTTAAGCAATGAGATTAATGATATTAAGCTGTTTGATCAATTTAAAATTCCTACTCTTGAAGAAACCTTAATTACATTTCCAAATACGCATTTTCAAATAGATTTTAAATCCGATGAAGTCGTTCTTCCTGCAATAGATATTATTAGGAAAACAAACTCAATAAATAGAATATGTATTGCAAGTTTTGATAGTGATAGGTTGGCAGTAGTAAGAAATGAGTTACCAGATGTATGTTTATCAATGGGGCCAAAGGAAGTTTTAGCATTATTGTTAAAAAGTTATGGTCTCAATAAAAACGATATTCCAGGTGATTGTTTGCAAATACCTATATATAAATATGGTCTAAAACTAGTTACAAAGAGGTTTGTAGATTTTGTGCATTCTCAAGATCTTAAGATAATGGTTTGGACTATTAATGATAAAAAAAATATGGATTATTTGATCAGCTTAGGGGTTGATGGAATAATTACAGACAAGCCAAAATTTTTATTCGATCTTATTAAATAAATTTCTCTAAAATTCTCTTAGCTACTATATATATAGGAATAATTATTGATGTTGTTATTAAAATCTCAACTGGGGTTGAAAAATCTATCAAGCTTCTTATGAATGGAGCAATCAGAAGGGCTGTAATTAGCCCTAATATGCTATAAAAAATAATTGAAGTTTTGCTAAATAATTTCATTTTTATATCTATAAAGAATATAACCGCCAAATATAAATAATAGAATAATTGGAACTAAGGCTAATCTAATATCATTAAAAGCAATAAGAAAAATACCAACTAAAAATGGTCCAAATAAAGCCCCTGCCTTACCAAAGGTATTAAAGAGACCAAAAAATTCACCAGATTTTTCTTCTGGAATAATTTTTGCAAAACAACTTCTTGAGCTTGCTTGAATCCCACCTTGAACTGAGCCGACTAATATAGCAAGTATATAAAACTCCATAGCATTGGTTAAAGTTGTGGAGTAAATAATGATAGCTATATATATAAAAATAGAAATAAATATCACTAGTAAATCATTAAATCTATCAGCAACCCATGCCCACAAAAGTGTTGCAGGAAATGCTACAAACTGAACCATTATTAAAGCAATTATTATTGCATCAGATTTCAGACCAATATTTAGAGCAAAAGTAGACGCAAGAGCCATAACTGTATGAACTCCATCAATATATAGAAAAAAAGCTATAAGAAATATAAATGAAGGTTTGTGAGCGCTTATGTTCTTTAAGGTGTTTATAAATGTAAAAATGGCATTTTTTAATACAGGTTTATTTTTATTTGAATTAGTTTCATCCTTAAAATTTATATATAGAGGTATTAAAAAAATTGACCACCAAATTGATACTGTTAAAAATGACCAGCGTATAGCATCAGCTTGGGACTCTAAACCAAATAAACCTGGTTGAAGACTCATAATGGCATTCAATAAAAATAAAGTCCCTCCTCCAAAATATCCAACAGCATAACCATACCCAGAGATCTTTGAAAATAAATCTGGGGTGGTAATTTTAATAAGAATTTTGTCGTAAAGAACATTTGATGTTGAAAAGAATAAATTAGCAACTCCAAAAAATACTAATGCCATTAACCAACTTCCAGCTTCAAGAAAAAATAATAAACCTGTAAAAAATATTGAGACTAGCACTAATTTTGAAAAAAGTTTTTTTGTGTTACCTGATATATCTGTAATAGCACCAACAATTGGTGCTGATATTAATAGCAAACCATTAGAAATCATTAAAGCGAAGGAGTAATATTTTGCAGAATCAATTTCAGCTATATCAGCAGCCCAATACTGAGTAAAAAAAATTGGGAAAAATGCAGCCAATACTGTTGTAGCAAATGCTGAGTTACCAGCATCGTAGGCTATCCATGATTTTATAGAAGCTGAAAATTTATTTTTTTGAATAGTGTTCACTTTTAATTGATCTGTAAATAGGTATTTTATATTAAAAAATCTTGAATAAATCTCAATAATTAAATATATTTTTTATAGGGAGAGATTATGGAAGATTCAAAAACTATAAAACAAGGTGCAATATTTTTTATTGGTATAGGAGCTTTTGTTTTTATTTTAGGTCTAGCAGCAGCAATTTTTTATTAGCCTGGCGGCCATGATAAAGGCCTGCCTGATAGTAAATGAATATGAATGTGGAAAACGCTTTGGCCTGCTTTAGCGCCATTATTTACAACTAACCTAAAGTTATCAGCTATATCTTTTTCTTCTGCAACTTTCTTTGCAACTAATAACAAATGACCTAATAAATCTTTATCTTCAACATTTGAATCTGAAACCTTAGGGATTGGTTTTTTAGGAATAATAAGTAAATGTATCGGAGCTTGAGGATTGATATCATGAATGACTATAGATAAATCATCTTCATATTCTATGTTTGCAGGAATTTCTCTAGCTATAATTTTTTCAAATAACGTCAATTTAAATAATGCCTCTTAGAACCCTAAAGCCAACATAGAAAATTGCAGCGGTCATTACAACTGCAAGAAACACGATCATAAAATCTCTCAGGGTTTGCAACAGAATGCCTCTTCTTTTTGCCTGGATTAACTGAAAAAAACAGTAAAGTAATGCAACACAACTAACGACTAATATAAATATATTTAACATAATTCTTAATTAAAAATAGAACCAACACCAGTTACTAAAAGGGCTAAACCAACACCCCAACACAAACATGCTATCACATCAGCTATATAAAATCTTATGATTTTCATATCAGATATTCCCAATAAAAATGGAACAATAGGCCTAATTGCAGGCACAAATCTACCTAATATAACTGTATAAGAACCTGTTTTATCTAAAAATTTTTGAGCACGTTTAATAACCTTATCTCTTTTTTTCATAAATTTTGTTGAAAGAAGATTTGGTCCAATAGTTTTTCCAAAAACAAATCCACACACATCGCCTAAGTGAGCGCCAAATATAGCTATTGGAACTATAAGATATAAAGGGAGTACTTCAGCATTGTATATAAATATACATGTTGTAAATAAAATAGCTGCTGAAACAATCACACCCGATAAAATAAAGGATTCTAAAAATGCAAAAATTAGTATAAGCAACCAAGCTAACTCTGCATTCATTTCTAAAAAATTTTCAAGATTCTCTAACATGACTTATTATTATTCCTTTATTAGAAGAAAAGTATATACATGATTAAAAAATATAATATTAATATTCCTGAATCTGAGATTAATGATCTTAAATACAGGATAAATAATACAAGATGGCCAAATGATCCTTTTAATGAGGATTGGGTTAATGGCACAAATAAAGACTTTCTTAAAGATTTTTTAAATTATTGGGCTAATGATTATGACTGGAGAAAATCAGAGTCTAAAATTAATGAACTTGGGAGTTATATTTTTAAATCAAAAGAAAATATAGATATTCATTTCATTCATACAAGATCAGAGGTATCGGAATCTATACCAATACTCTTTACGCATGGTTGGCCAGGAAGCATCCAAGAATTTCTAAAAATTACTAAAATCCTATCAAACTCAACCAAGTACAACTTTTCAATTGTCTGCCCTTCTATTCCAGGCTTTGGCTTTTCTGGAAAACCAGACAAAAAAGGCTTTAATTCTGAAAAGATAGCTCATATCTGGCATGAATTAATGCTAGAACTTGGTTATAAAAAATATATTGTTCAAGGTGGAGATTGGGGTGCAACGATTAGCAAGTGGATAGCAGAATTATATCCAGATTCATGTATTGGATTGCATCTTAATTTAGTTATAGCTTATCCACCAGAAAAAGATCCATTTGAAGGTGTCTCTGAAAAAGAGTTAAAACTTCTTGAGAATTATGAAAAATATAAAACCCAAGGTTTTGGATATTATGAAATACAAAAAACTAAGCCTCAAAGTTTAGGCTATGGGCTTACAGATTCTCCTGCTGGTCTTGCTGGCTGGATTGTTGAAAAATATTTTGGCTGGTTTAATGACAATGATAATAATTTAGTAGCCACAACCGATGAAGTTTTATCAATTATAAGTCTTTATTGGTTTTCAAACTCTATTAATTCATCACTCAAGCTTTACAAAGAGAATGGAGACTTTGGTTTTTCATTTAATAAAATATCTGTGCCAACTGCAGGTGCAATCTTTAAAAAAGACATAATGATACCACCTAAAAAATGGGCAGAGGAAATTTATAATTTAGTACAATGGAATGTATATGATGGTGGACACTTTGCAGCACTAGAGAAACCAGAGATATTAGCTAAAGACTTAGAAGATTTTGTTGATAAATTAGAGATTTAACACCTTAATTACATCCTCAAAAGATACGTATTTAAAATTTTGTCTTTTAACTATTTTTGATCCATCGTTGGTTCCATCTTGAACTACAAAAAGACCTTTTTTGTATTTATCATTTAAATGTACATTTGTAACATCAATACCATCAGTATCAGAAACATTATCAATATCAATTGTATGACCTATCTTGAAACTCCCAATATAATCATATGGATATTGTCTATTGTAAAGATTGAAAGAATGATCACCTTGAGATGATGCAATTAAATATCCTTCTTTTTTACTTGTTTTATATATAGTAAGCCCTTCAGGATCTTCATCAATATATCCATTCCTATCATCGATTATAGTAAATTTTGAAAAATCTAAATCATCGTTAATTTCATAGGCTCTAATTATTCCTCGCTCACCCTCTTCTGATATAAATAATATTCTATTTTCATCATCATAAACACAACCCTCAGATTGCTCTGAGCTTTGATTTTTAAATCTTTTTATTAACTTTAGTCCCTCTTCGCCATATTGATACATCTCTACATGAGGTCCTTCGTCCTCAGTAATAAAAGCTACAACCCCAAACCTGTCATCGTAACCTGCACAAACACCATAAACAATCATGTTAGATTTAATTGTAAAATTTGATTTTATTGGAATCATGAACTTTTTATTTTTTAGTAAAAGATCAATTGCTATATTTTCATATACCCACAAATCAAGGGAATGTTTTGATCGATTGGATGCAAATAGGAAAGTAAAATTATTATTTTTATTAAATTCTATCGATCTTAGATCAATGTTATTTATTTTACCTATTGGGCTATAACTAATTTTTTTTCCAGAAAGATCATAGGTATAAATTCCACTTTTTTTATCAGTTCCAAAAATTAATGAATTAGATGGATTGAATGGATTTACCCAAATCGCTGGATCATCTGCAGCGTCCCCATATGTAATAACTTGAGGTGTCTCTTCGGTTGGCTTAACAATAAAAATTTTTTTTTCTATTTCAGAAAATGCTGGTATAGATAAAAAAAGAGCAAGCATAAAGCTTGCTCTTTTTAAAATTATATTTCTATAGTTTGTATCTAATACCAAGTGAATAAGTTGTGCCATATACATCATATTGCGATAGTCTATCTGATCTGCCCCAATAATAATACTCGGGCTCATCATTTATATTATTTATATCGAACTTAACACTTAAATTATCATTAATATCATATTTTAAGTTAAAGTCTAATTGCTTATGATCATCGGTATATCTAATATTTTCAATGGTTAAGTCCTCTTGAGTTGATGCAGGATCTTCATCAGCAAGATAATCCAAATATGGGCTTCTTGAGACCATTGAAAGTCTTACATCAAATGGACCTTTATCATATCCAACAGATAGATTGTAAACATCCTCAGAAAGCTTTCTAAAAGGAAATGTTACTGAGCCACTATCGACAACCAAAGTACTTTGTCCATCAGTTTTTGTAACGTTGAGTTGAACAAATAATCCATCAAATGGATCAGGCAAATCTGCAAATTCATGGAATACGTTAAATTCAATACCATCGACCTTTGAATCATCAGTATTTACATATGTCTCTAACTCATTGAAAACTATTCCGTTAAAAGTTCCTGAAGTAACTAAAGGATAAATAGCATTTTCAATATCCTTCCAGAAAAATCCTAAGCTATAGCTGGTATTTTTACCATAGTATTCATATGACAAATCGTAATTTGTTGCTTCATATGGATCTAGATCTGGATTCCCCATTTCGCCCTTAAATTGATTATCTCCATCACTTTTAAAATCAGAAACTGGTGCAGATTCATTGAAACTAGGTCTAGCAAGTGATTTCCAATAAGCAGCTCTAATAATAGCTTCATCTGATAAGAAATATTTAATATTTAAGCTTGGTGCTGCAAATGTGTAATTATTGTTACCAAGGATTTTTTTGCCTGTTTCTGCATTAAAACCTTGAGTATCAAATTGAGTATCCTCAATTCTTATACCAGCAATTACAACAGCATTATCATATTCCAAGGTACCCATAACGTATGCTGAAAAAATTTCTTCTTCTGAGAGATAGTCTTTTTCGGTCTGTCCTCTAGTATAAGGACCCCATGAGTTTTGATAAGTGAATAATAAATTAGGATCTGCCATTGGTCCCATTTGTTGTCCTGGAAATGGCCAGTCAACTCTTGAAGCGGCACCAAAGAATGCTTGATCTTGAGTAACCACATCGTCTTCCCATTCCCAAACTTCATTATCAAGTCTTTTAGTTCTTGAACTATTCTTAAATCCAAATTTAATAGTAGTTGGCTTGTTAAGGACATCAAAACCATCCTTAGTAAAATCAACTTTTATAGCTGATTCTTTATCTTTTGAAATATCATCTTCTTCTTCAAAAGCATCTATGCCCATACCTGTATTCCAGATATCCGCAACTCCTGGGTTAAAAGTAAAGCTAGGTGTTTGTGCGTTGTTATATGTAAAATAACCGCATGGCTCACACTCATATCTAGTGCTTCTAAATTTAGCGTCAACGTTGTCTGTATCATCTTGTTCAGCAAATGAATTTGAGAATTTAACTTCAGTAAACCAACCATTAAAATCTGTCTCTAAGCCAACAATCATTGTTCTGATTGTTCTATTTTCAATTCTTTTTCTAACCTCAGCGTCTCTTCTTATTCTAACTATCTCAGCAAGGTCTCCATCAATATCGCCAAATCTGAGGCTTCCATATTCATCTTTAAATCTTACTTCATCATCCTCATACTCATTTACCAAAAGGTTTGCATATAAAAATGTTGTGTCATTTAACTGATAGTCAATATCGTAAGTTAAGCCAAATCTTTCTCTGGTGAGATCGTAATATCTCATTTCCCAATCATCATCAAAATATTTATCACCATCATCATCTTCAGTCCAGCCTGGGAAACCAGTTTCGTTGTTATATGCAATAATTTGTTTTGAAGAGTAAGTGACACCCAAGACATGACCTAGTCTGTCATTAATCATAGAACCGTATGTCATTGCAAATTTTGGGTTATCAGCATTTTCAGTTTGGTCGTTATATGATGTATCAAACTTTACTTTGAATAATGTTCCATCAAGTGAGCTTGCTCTTTTGGTATTAAACTCAATGTGACCACCAATGGCATCTGCATCCATATCTGGAGTCAATGATTTATATACCTCGATATAATCTAATAGCTCTGTTGGTAAACCATCAAGCATTACTTTCCTTCCTTCTTCAGGAGCAGGAACTAAAGCACCGTTTACAGCTATTGAATTTAGATCGCCAGATAAACCTCTTATGCTTACGTATCTTCCCTCACCCTGATCATTTTCAACGGTAATACCAGAAAGCCTTCTTATGGCTTCTGCTGCAGTTGTATCAGGAAAATCACCTAGTGCATCAGAGTCTGCAACGGACACAATCTTGTCTGAAGCTTGTTGTTTGCTTAAGGCGGAGATGATGCTTGCTTTAGTACCAACAACCACCACTTCCTCAACTGATTCTTCGTTATCTTGTGCTAATGCAAAAACAAAGAAAGTCAAAGCAAATAAATTTGTTAAATATTTGTTCATTAAATAAATCCTCTTAAAATATTACTCGCACATATTAAAAATATATCAAGACATTTCAATACATAATTTGTAACAATTTTGTAACTTTAAATCTTGTACTTTATGGAACATTTGTCGATAATTAGACCATGAGTATTGCAAAACAAAAAAGAAGTAAATTTAGAATTGAGAAAATATTAGATACAGCGGAATCTATCATTGAAAATAGTGGCGTCGAAAGTATTTCAATAGCGAAGATTTCAGAGATATCTGGACTTAAAAGGACCTCCACTTACAAGTTTTTCCAAAATCCCAATCAAATTAAACAATTATTGATTGAAAAATACATTAATGAAATTACAGCTGAACTAGATAATAAAAATGGTGATATTTATACCAATGAGCCCTCTGTTGTTATTCTTAAATGCACTAACATCATGTATGAATATTTTCTAGTAAATAATCAAGCTCAAGAATTAATTTTAAAAAATACATTGAACCCTTCTATTGATAAAAGCTCAATCCATGCACTAGGTAAAAGTATTCAAACTTATGTAGATTCTAATATTAAAATGCCTTCCTTCTTCAATAAAGATGGGGTGTTTAGAGTTTTAGCTCAAATTATACTTTCAGTGTTTTCATTGAATGCAAAGGAAGATGGTGCGTTAAACGAAGTTGGTAAAATTGAAGCTCATAGAGCTGGACATGCCTATATTCTTAACTGGATTGAGCAATCAAAAGAAAATTAAACACCAAAAATTAATCTTAGAATAACAAAAAATAAAACTGTAAATGCTGCGCCAATGGGTATAGTAACTAGCCAAGAGGTTATTATTTTTTTTATTGAATCAAGGTTAAGATCTTTTGCACTTCTAGCAAGACCAACACCAATAACTCCTCCAACTAAAGTGTGAGTTGTTGAAATTGGAAAACCTATATAAGAAGCTGCAACAACCGTCATTGAAGTTGCAAGATTAGCTGAAAAACCTAGGCTTGGTGTTAATGCAGTAATTTTCTCACCAACTGTTTTGATAACATGCCTGCCTAGAAATGCCAAACCAAAAACAATTCCTACTGCACCAAGTAATAATACTCCTGTATTAACAGCCGAGCTTGCGCCTATCACACCCTCATTGTTAACAGTTGAAAAAATAGCTGAAACAGGGCCAATAGCATTCGCGACATCATTAGAACCATGCGCAAAAGCCATAGAACATGCAGCCACAACCATTAAAACAGCAAATGCTGACTCTACTCCATTTGTTTTAATTTTAACTGAATTGATCTTCAAATAAATAAAGGTTCCAAAAGCTATAAGTAAGCTAAACATAAATGTATACAAATAAATTTCATTATCAGTCCATGTAATGCCAACATGTTTAAGACCTTTCCTTGCAGTCACCAAGCTAATAACTACAGCAACTATAAATGTATAAATTGGTATACCTTTAATAGCAGCATTTTCAGGGTTAGATTTATTCAGAATAAAGTACTGAGCAGTTTTAAAAATTATAAATGCTAGTAATCCAGATATAAGTGGTGATGTAACCCAACTTCCTGCGATATTTGAAACTGTTCCCCATGATACAAACGAAATACCTTTAGAAATAATAACAAAACCAACTATAGCTCCAACTATGGTATGAGTGGTAGAAACTGGCCAGCCTCTTGATGATGCTATTAAAAGCCAGGAACCGGCAGCAAGAAGAGATGCAAGCATACCAACGATAAAAATATTTGGATCATCAGAATAAATTGTTGGATCTACTATACCTTTTCTTATAGTTGAGGTTACCTCACCTCCGGCAAGAAATGCTCCTAAAAACTCAAATATTGCTGCAATGATTACAGCTTGCTTTAAAGTAATTGCTTTACTACCAACTGATGTACCCATAGCATTGGCAACATCGTTAGCACCAATACCAAAGGCCATGAAGAAACCAA
>Ga0213860_10000825_pt1 | contig 12478 bp, 14 predicted proteins | sample PICome_3_FD_160118 | JGI IMG/M metagenome (GOLD analysis project Ga0213860, IMG submission 160118) | Coastal seawater microbial communities near Pivers Island, North Carolina, United States - PICO550 | ecosystem: Environmental > Aquatic > Marine > Coastal | place: USA: North Carolina...
TACACCACGCACACGATTCTCATTATCATCTGTAGGACGTGAGAATGTCATTTGATACCTAACTCATTTTCTGTAAGAACTTTAAACTCATAACCACGATCTAAACACCACTCTTTGGCAGCACCCCATTTTGCCTGATTCTTGGCATATTCCATAACTTCGTAAATATAACCTTTGGTCTTTTTTGTTTTAACCTTTGGTTCTATACACTGCTTATATGGTTTGATCTCAATGATCATTTTTTTGATCTTACCGTTTGATTCTTTGACCTTAATGTAAAAGTCTGGGAAGTATCTATGGTATCTGTTATCAATGGGTGAACGATATGGAACGATAACTTCTTCACTACCCCATTCTAAAATATTTTCGTTCTTATCACAGTAGACCATAAACTTGCGTTCCCAGAGAGAACGGTATACAATGTTTGTAGGGTCACCCTTATATTTTTTAGGATAAGATGGTTGATATTTTCCCTTATATGACATCTAAATAACTAATAATAAAGCAGTCCATAGGTATTTAGAGTGGGTATTCCGTCAATAAAAAGTATACAACCATCAAAGGCTAAAGACTTATTCGGCAATTTATCACAAACCAATCAATATCAGGTTTCGTTCACACTTCCAGGTGCAGTAGAGAGTCACGCAGAAAGAAAATTTGGCGTTACTGGTCCAAACAAGTTTCTTATTGATGCAGGAGGTCTTTTATGTGCAGACGCATCATTGCCTGGTAGCAACTTAGCAACCGTACAGGTGAATGATAATTTTATGGGTATTTCGCAGGAGTTTGTACATTCGAGAGTATATGCAGATTTAAATTTGACATTCTATGTGGACAATGATTATACAAATTTAAGAATTTTTGAGGCATGGATTGATTACATCACAAGTGGAAGTGAAGTTCTTGGTAATGGTGATAATATGAGCGAACTTTCTTTAAATTATTATAGGAGAATGAACTATCCTGAGAAGTATAAAGCTCAAACAATGTATATTACCAAATTTGAAAAAAACATCGGTTCTTCCGAAATACAGAATCAAGGTAGTAGACTTGATTATCTTTTTGTAAATGCTTTCCCTAAAATTATTAATGCAACTCCTATTTCTTATGGTGGTGCAGATATTTTGAAGGTTGGTGTTCAATTTAATTATGACCGTTATATTATAAATCCTCAAGGATCTGTAAGTAAAGGATTTGCACCTAGTAATGATTCATTTCTTCAATCTTTGAAAGCAGCTAGTGCAGAATTACAAGCACGAACCGTAGAAAGAGAAGCATCAGTAACATCATCAGAACCAGTAGCATCGGAATTACCAAATACCGGAACTGGAAGGGATGGCAACTTTGGTCAAGGAACATATGGTCAGGGATTACCTTCCAATCCAAATTTCCGTAGTGTGACTAGTGAAGCACAAATCAGAGATAGAAGAAATTATGGAAATACGGTTCCTGAAGGATCTTTTAGTGTAACACCAAAAGTTCCTATACGTAATCGACGTGGAAGAATTATTGGATATAAGTAATCTTTAAATAACCCTCTAAATAATCACATATGAGTTGTATCAATTAGTATGCCTTTACCTAAGATTAATACACCAACGTATGACTTGACGTTGCCTTCGACAGGAAAAAAGATTAAATATAGACCTTTTCTTGTACGAGAAGAAAAGATTTTGATTATGGCAATGGAATCTGAAAATATGTCAGAAATTACTAATGCCATTGTTCAAATCCTATCAGATTGTATTCTTACGAAAGATGTGAAAGTAGAATCTCTTGCAACTTTTGATATTGAATATCTGTTTCTGAATGTTCGTGCAAAGTCTGTCGGTGAAACCGTTGATGTAAATATCACTTGTCCTGATGATGGTGAAACAGAAGTAGAAATGTCGATTGATATTGATACTATTAAAATTCAGAAGACCAGAGGTCATAAGAATATTATTAAACTTGATGATGAACTTTCGATGAAACTTCGTTATCCCTCACTGGAACAGTTTGTCGAAAATAATTTCGAAACTGCAGAAGGAACAAGTGAAGTTGGCCAATCACTTTCGATGATCACATCCTGTGTTGATATGATTTACAATGCAGAAGAAAGTTGGGAGGCATCTGATTACTCTAAGAAAGAACTTGATGAATTTATTGAGCAACTGAATACCAAGCAATTTAAACAAATTGAGAAGTTCTTCACTACGATGCCGAAACTTTCTCATAAAATTGCAGTGAAGAATCCAAAGACTGGAGTCGAATCAGAGGTAGTTCTTGAGGGGTTAGCAAGTTTTTTCAGTTGAGTATGGCTCATACAAGTCTTGAGTCATACTATAAAATTAATTTTGCCTTGCTACAGCATCATAAATATTCATTAACAGAGTTAGAAAATATGATTCCGTGGGAGAGAGAAATTTATTTAATCTTACTCCAACAATATATTGAAGAAGAAAACTTAAAGGCACAACAGCAAAGTGGAATCTAAATCTTTTACTTTACCATCAACTCCCAAACTGAAGAAGAGTAATTTTTCATCTTCTTTAATTTCTGGTGCCATAAACCTTTCTCCAAAGATAAACACATCTAGAATTAGGATATCAAGACCTGCATTAGCAAGAAGAATAAATCCTGAAGCATTAGTAAGAAAAACAAACCCTGAGTCGACAACTGGAGTAAATCCTCAGCAATCGTCAATAGAAAATACATTAGTAGAAACAAATAAGATTCTTGTAGAAATACAAAAACAACTTGCTCTTGATTTTGCAATGAGAGCAAGAGAAGAGAAAGAAGAACAAAATACTGTTAGAAGAAGTCAATCAAGGAAAAAATTAAAGGCAGAAGAAAGTTTATTAGAAAAATCTGCAAGAAAACTAGGTAAAGGAATTAAGAAAACCACTGGTAAGATTATATCACCAATCAAAAATGTTTTTGATCAAATATTGGGTTTCCTGCTAGCTGTTGGTGCTGGTATTGCAACTAATGCAGCATTCGAATGGTTAAAGAATCCAGAGAATAGAAAACAACTTGACGAATGGTTTGGTTGGGTAGCAAAAAATTGGAAGTGGGTCGCAGGAATTACAGCAGGTGTTTTATTATTACAACCAATTTTAAACATAGTTGGTGCAATTGGTGGTGCAATAGCAATTATTAAAGGTGGTTTTGATATTTTTAATTTTATAAGAAGGAGATTATTTGGTGGAACTCCAACACCACCTGGAGGAAGAACTAGAGGAACAACTCCAACAAACACAAAACCCTCAAAAACACCAAAAACTCGTATAAGAGATCCAATACAGGAAGTTTTCCGACAGAGAGGACAAAAAGGTCCACCAGGAACTACCTCTCCTGGTGCTGCAAATAGATATGAAAGAAGATTTGGTAGAAGTGCTGCGGCCAAGAGATTTGGTACGGAATCTGCAAACACTACTGCAAATAGAGCAAAATTATCAACTAGAAATTTAAAACCTACTGTTAGTGGTCTTTCAAAAGCAGCAAAATTTGCAGGACCTGCTATAGCAGTAGGAGCAGCTGGACTTGATTATAAAGCAAGAAAAGATGCTGGTCAAACAGATGTACAGGCAGCATCAGGAGCTGGGGGTGGTCTTTTAGCAAGTATTACTGCTGGAGCTTTAACAGCAGCTCTCATTCCAGAACCAACATCAACTATTGGTGGACTTGCAGTTTTAGGATTAATTTATGGAGCCTCAACTCTAGGAGGAATATTTGGATCAACAGTTGCAGATCAAATAACTGGTGTAGAACAAAGAGAAAGAGGTGGTCCTATGACAGCAGGAAAACCTTACCTCGTAGGAGAGGGTGGACCAGAACTTGTCGTTCCAAAAATTAGTGGAACGGTAATAAACAATATGAAAACAGAGCAAATTTATCAGATGATTTCTTCTGATATTGGTGAAGGTAAAATTAATATGATAGAATTGCCACCAATTACAAATCAATTACCACCACCAGAAATTTCAGTTCCTAGTGGACCTGCATCTGAAGTTCCTGATATTTCTAGTATAAACATTGCAGATCCATACCGTATATTATCTCCATCATTATACGGTATAACGGTGTAGTAAGATGAAAGTAGATAATCAGGTAAAACAATTAAAGTTAAACGTCACCAATATTCATAGTTTTTTAGTATCAAAAAATAAAGAGCAGAGAAAATTAAAATCAGAAAAAAGAAGACTTGCAATAAGAAAAGTAGAAAGGCAAAAGTTGAATAAAGAAGAAAAAATATTAGAATCTCCAGTAGGAAAATCATTAGATAAAATAAAAGATTCGGTTGCAGTTGCACCGGGAATGAGTTTACTTGATAGGTTAATTGGATTTGGTTCTTTAATACTTGCCGGAATATTAGTTAATGCTCTACCAGGAATAATTAAAGAGGTACAAGATTTTATTGATAATTTGGTTAGTTTTGTCACACCAATCTATTCTGGGTTTTTACTTTTAAAGGCAGTGATAGAGGGACAACCACTTGATGATCCAGAATTGAGTCCCGAGAAAAAAAGAATGAGTGATCAAGTAAAAAAACTTGATCAACAAATTGAAAAAATAAAAGAGGATCTTGGACCTCTTGGATTTATTATTAGACCATTTGAACTTCTTGTTGAAGCCGTCTTTAAATATTTCCGTGGTGATAAAATTGTATTAGCAACTAAAACTGAAATTGACGCAGAAACTGGAGAGAAAAAAATAATTGAAGGATTTAAAGATTTAGAAACTGGTATTTTTATAAAGAGAAAGTTTACTGATGCAGAGAGAATAGAGTACAATAAAGCAAGGATGAGTGCTTCATCTACACCTGCACCTTCTGTACCTGCTCCATCTACATCTTTATCTTCTAGATCTTCTGAATCTATTGCAGATTCTCCAGATCTAAAAACGGCAATTAGGAGAGCAGAATCTGGCAATGATTATGGAGCAACTTTCAGAGCATATCTGGATGGATTCTCAAGAAGAAGTGAAGATATAACTAACATGAGCATCAATCAAGTTGTTCAATATCAAAAAGATTACATTGCACATCAAAGAAAACTTGGTATTCCTGAAACGCAAAGAAGTGCTGCTGTTGGTGCATATCAAATGTTATATCCAGAAGTTGCAGCAAGTAAAACAGGTGTTCCTTTGACGGCAAAATTTAATAAAGAAAATCAGGATAGAATGGCGGATTACTATTTGAATATGGCTGGATATCAGCAATTCATTAATGGTAGAATTACTGCAGAACAATTCAACGATAGACTTGCGGGTCAATTTGCATCTCTCAAAACCACAAGTGGTAGAGGTGTATATGATACTGACGGCATTAATAAGGCATATGAAGATCTTCTAGATTTAATTAAAAAATCAAAACCACAACCAAAAATAACACCAGCACCCAATAATAAAGGTGACCAGGCAAGAGTATTAAATCAAAGAGATCCCAGAGGAGGTGGTGGTTCTACTACTGTTGCTCTTCAAAGGGTAAATACTATACAGACAGTTCCTTATATGATGCCTATTCCTACTAAATCCAAATCTGTCTCATCACCATCCGTAGCACAACTTTCATCAATATGGGCATAAAATAAATGGCAAGTTCAGCAGAAGCAGCAAAATACCAGTTATTCACAATAACTAAAAATGGAAAGGTCATTCAACTTCAATCGAAAGTTGTAAGTTTTGACTACTACGAGAGTTTACTTTCTCCAAATATTACTGCAACCTTGACATATGTCGATACTGGAGTGGTAGAGAAAGGTCAACAAGATGTTAGATATGATAAAAAATATGATTCTCAAGAAAGAGTGGGAACCATTTATAATGCACTACCAATAACTGGCACAGGAGATGAAGAAATAAAATTTAAAATTACCTCTGGTCTTGGAACACTGGACTTTTCAAAAACTCCACTATATGTTAGTGGTTCATCAAATCCAGACCAAGAGTCTAATAGAGAAACTGTGGTTTTAAATTTAGTTTCTAAATCTGCAATAACAAATCAACAGACACATGTCAAAAAGAATTATTTTAATTCTTCTACAAATACGCAATCAGTCAAAAATATTGCAAAAAATATTTTAAAATTGGATAAAATAATTACTGATGAGTCGTCAAATAGATATCCATTTATTGGTAATATGAAATCACCTTTTGAAGTTTTAATAATGTTAGCTTCAAAATCTGCATATGGTGATGGTAAACCTGGGTTTTTCTTTTATGAAACAAAAGATGGACACAACTTTAGAGCAATTGATAGATTGATATCTCAGACACCGGTCAATGATAAAAATCCTTATTTTAAGGTAGAAGTGAATCGTTCTTCTGTAAATGAAGATACTAGTTTCAAAATATCTTCATTTAGTGTGAATAAAAATCAAAACTTAATTAATGCACTTAAATCTGGCGTCTATTCTAGTCGTGGAGTATTTTTCAATCCTAAAACGTTTAAGGAAGAAGAAAGAGTTTTTTCCTTGGGTGAATTACCACAATCATTAGGAAAAAAACAACCACCCACTCCAGAAGTTGCACCTACTGATGATGATTATGCGAGAGTTATGTACAGTATTTTGGATGTGGGAGCACTTTCTTCAAGCACTGAATCAAAGGGTGAGGCAAATCCAAAAGATTGGCAACAAGAAGTTCAAATGAGATATAATTTGTTATTCACTCAAGTTGTAAAGATTCAAGTTCCTTGTAATCCAAATTTAAAAGCAGGTGATGTGATAAGATGTGACTTAGAAATTATTAGTCCTGATCAAAAAGTTCAGGGATTTAGTGACCCAGTTGAGAGTGGAAAATATTTAATTATGGATTTATGTCATCATTATGATTCTTTAAGATCTTTTACATCCATGACTCTTGTTCGAGATACTTATGGAAAATATGGAGGAAATCAATAATGTCAAATAATATTGGATATTCTATTAATGGAAATAAATGGTTTATTGGTCAAATACCTCCCGGTTTTAATGAATATGTAAACGAGCATGAGTGGAGTGATTATCATGGAGATCGAGTAAAAGTTAGAATACCTGGAATGCATCCAACATCCAGTAATGATGCAACCCTTTTGCAAGATAAAGATCTTCCTTGGGCAATTGTTGCAAAACCAACCACACATGGAAATCGTAATGCACAATCAACGGGAATTTGGGGTGGAGAATGGGTCATTGGATTCTTTATGGATGATGATTGTCAGATACCTGTAATTACACAAATTCTTACAAATAATGGAAGTGATTATGAAATACGAGAATCTACGAATGGAACTACTTTAGGGCAAAGGGTAGATGTATATAATACTGGTAGAACTCCTGGCAATCTTGTTACCGGTGCACCCAAACCATCCAAACCTGCGGTGGTAGATGTGAAAAAACTCTCTAAATAATCAGAATAGGAGGTAATTTTTAGTGTTAGAATCGAACGCTCCACAAACAACAAAACCACAGAATAGTCCAGAAACTCCAAAAAGTGAGAAGATAAGTTATTCTGTAGTTTACAATAAAGCAATTGATGATGGTAAAGAGCAAATTGCTTTGCCTGATACTTGTGGAACGACGACTGTTAATAAGATTCATATTGCTTTATCTAATTTTTTCACGGCACTCAAAGGGATTAAACAATATGCAAATGTTTATATTACTCCAGCAATCAATGCAGTTTCAAACATCACAAGTATAATCAGTCAAACTGCAAGTATTATTGGTGCTGTTCTGAAGAGTTTACTAAACAGACTGAGAGATTTTTTAATAGACAAAATAAGAAAGGGAATTGAAGCCCTTATTGAGATGCTCCTGCCAACGGTAGCAAGAAATATTAAGAATACTGTTATTCAAACGATTATAGATAATCTCTTCTGTGCATTTAAAGATATTGTCGGTGGACTTGCAGATTTAGTATTAGACTTCTTAAATGAATTGGTAGGCAAAGTCGTTAATGCACCTTTCTGTGCAGCACAACAATTTACAAATGCACTGATTAATAATCTTGCGGCACTAGTAGACAAGTCAGTTGGTCCACTCCTGGATCAAATTAATGATGTTCTTGGTGGTATTACAAAAATTGTTGGAAGTGTATTCCAGGCACTCGATTATATCCTTGGTTTTGAGGCATTCTTATGTGCAAAACCAAACTGCCCAGAAATCAAATCGTTTAAGGCAAGTGCTTGGGGTGGGCCAAACCAAGCAGAGATTGATACATTTAATGATTTCTTAGCACCTGCTGCTGATGCATCTGCCGAAGGTATTATTGGTAGTGTTGATAAGTGGACTGAGAATTTAGAAATTTTTGGAGATAAACTTGGAGATTCTCCACAATATCAATTACCATGTGATACATCAGTATTCAAATGTGGTGCTCCCAAAATCACATTCTTTGGTGGAGGTGGTGCCGGTGCCGTAGGAGAGGCAATTGTTGATAATATCGGAAAAACGATTGGTGTTGATTTAGTATCTGGTGGATCAAACTATAGTAATCCACCATTCGTATCTTTTGAAGACAGTTGTGAAGATACATTTACATCTGGTTATGCTATAATTGAAGATAATAGAGACTCTCCAAATTTTGGGCAAGTCACTAGTGTTGTTATAACTTCCGGGGGTATATCTCCACCTGCAGATGGAAGAAATGAATTTGGTGGTATTGGAGATGAATTTGGTGATGATGATGGCACCGTAGGCATCCTTCCTATCGATGGTGGTACGGGTGATGAAGGAACCGTAGGCATTCTTCCTATCGATGGTGGTACGGGTGATGATAGACCTGGCAATGATTATATTGTTTGTTTAGTTGGATTCAGAGTTCTCAATACAGGAATTGGATATACCGAAGAGGATAGTATTACTCTTACACCAGATGTCCCAAACTTGAATGCAAGTGTTAGTATGACTGAATTTGGACAAATATTTGATGTTCAAATAAATGATCCAATTTGTGGTTTAATTAATATTCCAGAGGTTATAATAAATAGTCCAACAGGAAACAGTGCTGTGATTGAACCAATTGTATCATTTACAAGAATAGAAAACTTTGATGATGCATCTGGAGATCCAGATATCACCATAAATGTTGGTGATAATCCAATTCCAATTAATACTTTAAGAGGAAGAACTGTTCTTACAGAGAACCTTGAAAATCAAGGTTTATTCAGTAGAAATGTTGTTCGTGTTGTGGATTGTGTAAGTTAACATGGCAAAAATACCAGATCAAGTAATATACAGAAACGAATGGGGTGTCCTTCAACTGGGTCCTGTTGGTGAAAAGGATAAAGTTGGTGAAGGTGCATCAACTAATCTTTTTAATGCTTTAAAAAATGGATATACAGAAATTCAGACTCTCACTGGAAACAAAGAGGAACGAGTTCCTGGATCATCCCATGAAATTTGTGGTTCGGCACTAAATCAAGACAATTCTTCTATTGGACCATCAGAAAACATTGCTAAATCAATTGTATGTAAGAACGGTGATTTGGTTCTTGCGGCACCAGATGGCAACGTAAAGATCATTGCAAAGAACATTTATGTTGAAACTATTGGTTCTAATAGTGATGGATCAATCCTAATTAAGGCAAATGATCATATCACAATGAGAGCAGAAGAACAACTTAATCTTGCCGGTGGTAAGGTTTGTGTAACTTCTGCCGATAGTATTACTCTTAATGCAAAAGGTTATCTGAGACTTTTGTATGCTGATGTTATTCAAGGTTCACCATTGAGTGGATTACTAGGATCATTTTTACCAGGACCAGTTGCCAGTTTAATTACAGATATTGCGGAGACTTGTAAATAATGTCATTTCAAAAATTAGAAACAGGAACTTTAGATGTTTTTAATCCAATACTGGGAGGTGCATTAAATATCCCTTCTGGTTTCTGGGAACCTGGATCACTTTCAGCATATAAGGGACACTTTGGTACTGGTGCGGTAACAATTCCATTTTCTGCCGCACTTGTAGTAGGACCATCATTAACTTCACCATTGAGTCTTAATTCTATTGGTCTTGATGTTCATACTGGTGTTTGGAATACATTTGGAGTTGATGTAAAATTTGGAACCGATGTCTCACTTGGAGCATTGAAAGTTGCATATAATGCCATCGAATCCTCATTAACTGGACTTAAGTCTGAAGTTACACCAACGAATACTGAAACTTCACCAGTTATTACTAATAATGCTGCGGTAGCATTACATAATAGTCCATTTGGAAATCTAAATGGATTTTGGATGTATAATGGGGTGTTTATTTCTACTGGTCCACACACTTCCGACATTAGATTGAAGAAGAACATAGAACCATTGACAAATGGTTTGGATAAGATTATGAAACTAAACCCGGTGACTTTTGATTGGGATGAAGAAATCGTCCCAGATCTTGCCAAAAAATATCCACATATGGTTGGATTAATCGCACAAGAAGTTGAGGAAGTTGTACCAGAAGTCGTTTGTAAAACGAGAGTAAATAGTGTCAAAGATGGTAAAAAAAAGGGACGAGTTTATAAAAGAGTTCTTTATGAAAACTTAGTTGCCCATCTTATTGACGGAATGAAAGAACAACAACGTGAAATTGAAGAATTAAAACAACGAGTATCTGAACTGGAGAATTGAAATGGATGAGTCATTAAAGGATAAAACACTAGGAATATTTGAAAAAGATCAGGAGCAACTAGTAGGAGCATTTGATTCACAAGTCACACCCTTTGGATCTGATGTAAAAGCAGTTGGAATTATTTCCACAACAACTGTTAAAGAAAAAGATGACGGAACATATGAAAAGAATGTAAAAGAAGAAAATGCAGAAGATCTTTACTATGATGGTGCTGTCGTAGGAAAAGTTGAAAATCAGATCAAAGAAGATGCCGAAACACTCCAAGCATTCTGTAAAGAAATTGATGGTAATGTTCTTTCCTTTAATGCACAAATCAATGAAAAGAAACAACTACTAGTAACACTATCCACGGAAGCAATTGGTCGTAATTGTTGGCCAGGTATTGCATATTCGACATCTACCACATCAGGAATTGTTAGGCAAACTGACCCAGATTTAGTAGGAACTCAAAATTTTGGTAATGATTATAGTGTGTTTGAGGATCGAGTTGCAATGGAAATTTATAAACCAATGGCAGGTCCTGATGTAAATTTTGGTGCCGCAAATCCATTTGAACCAACTAGCCTTGCGACATTAACATCTTCTAACTCTGGATTTGGGTATGAAAATCACAGAGATAATGGAAGATTAAATGCTGGAGATGCTGCCACAGAAGTGAGTGCAGATGATTATAATGTTGGTGGTAGTGGAGATCCTGAAGATGAGTATCTCACAGACTTTGAAGATTCTACTAATCTAGGAATAGTTAGAAGCAATTTATCATCGTCTGGTTCAGATCACCAAGGACCAAGAAATGTAGGTGCATTTCGTGCATACTCCGGTGTTGGTGTTGGACCAGAAGCAACTCAAACTGACTTAACCGGAAGTAATGGTGCAAATAGATGCGTAGCTATTGGAGCATCTATCACAAATATTATTGCCGAAATACAAGCTCTTCGAACTCAAAGAGATAATATTATCAGTATGTCAGATTTAAATAAAATAAAAGAGAAGAAGATGGAAAAGGAGTTGATGGATTGGGGAGCAAATAATGTTAGAGCCGAGCAAGAAAAAAGAAAAACTTCAAATGCAGAAGTAATTTCTATCCTTAATAGCTTATGACCAGTTTTTCAACTGGCACAGTTGACACCCCCACCCGGATGCCCTATAATATATGGGTAATCAAGGGAAGCACCCCATGCAACGCACCGAAGAGTTTGTCGAAGGTATCGTGATCGACATCTGCTCTCGTTCTTTTCTCCTCCTGAGTGATCAGGGTGATGAAAAGTTTGTGGAATGTGATACTGTTGATCAGTTCATGTCTGTACTGGATGTCGTTACTTCTAATCTAAATGATGATCAGATTGAATATGCGGACCTTGCCATTGCGTGATAAATAAATCAACTGTGGAACATTGATGGAAGTTTTTACTTTACAGGAATGGGAAGAGAAATTTGATGAACTCTACACAAGAGTAGAGAAAGGAGAGACAATAGGAATTGTTAAAGAAGATGGAACAGCAGCAGTAATGATGCCTGCTGATGAAGCAGATTTTCTGCGAATACACACAACAGACAACAACGACGCTGATTGATGTATTTGGGAGTATAGCTTAACGGTTAGAGCGGGCTCCTTATAAGGGCTTAGTCTGGGTTCAATTCCCAGTATTCCCATCTGCTTCCTTAGCAATCTGGTGAATGCAGCAAACTCATAATTTGCCTAAGGAGAGTTCGATCCTCTCAGGAAGCACTGGACAATTAATACCTTCGATGGTATAATTGTCACATCGGGTGATTGGCGCAGTGGTAGCGCAGTTGCTTTACACGCAATTGGTCACTGGTTCGAATCCAGTATCACCCACCTTGCGAGTATGGTGGAATCGGTAGACACACCAGACTTAAAATCTGTTGA
>Ga0213860_10000828_pt1 | contig 12460 bp, 6 predicted proteins | sample PICome_3_FD_160118 | JGI IMG/M metagenome (GOLD analysis project Ga0213860, IMG submission 160118) | Coastal seawater microbial communities near Pivers Island, North Carolina, United States - PICO550 | ecosystem: Environmental > Aquatic > Marine > Coastal | place: USA: North Carolina | collected...
AAAGGATTAAAATTTCCTAAGCTAAATATACTTGCAAAAAGAGGTAAAGTAGCTAACTACAAGAGCGTTTATGGAGATACTGTCATAGTAAAAGAAGTAATGGCCAATGAGGATGGTACTATACATGTGGTTTTAGAACGAAAAGACGGCACTAAATTTTTTGGATATCTAAAAAGCGTAAAAGCCAATTACAATAAATCTATTGAAGCTGGTGAAATAGCGCCAACAACTTAAATAAAAATAGCTATAATTTATAAGGTGCATTGTTAACAATGCACTTTTTTTTATGCCTTAATTCTAATTATTAAGAATAAACCTTCACACTAAATTAACAACTAAATATTGTACCTTTGCAACTTTGTCAAAACATTGAAGTCGGCTATTACTTATATGACAACATTTAACGATTCTATTGAGGTTAAGGGTGCTCGTGTACATAATCTAAAAAACATTGATGTAACCATTCCAAGAGAAAAGCTTGTGGTCATCACAGGATTATCAGGGAGTGGCAAATCTTCATTAGCATTTGATACTATTTATGCAGAAGGTCAACGCAGATATATTGAAACTTTTTCGGCATATGCACGTCAGTTTTTAGGAAGTCTTGAACGACCTGATGTAGATAAAATTGATGGTCTTTCACCTGTAATCGCAATTGAACAAAAAACCACTAGCAAATCACCACGTTCAACTGTAGGTACGATTACTGAAATTTATGATTTTTTAAGGCTTTTATATGCTAGGGCGGCAGATGCCTTTAGCTTTGAGACTGGTGAAAAAATGGTTAGCTACAGTGATGAGCAAATCAAGGACCTAATTATCGAGGCCTACAGTGGCAAGCGTATAAATATTCTTTCTCCAGTAATTCGATCACGTAAAGGCCACTACAGAGAACTTTTTGAACAAATTGCAAAACAAGGCTTTGTAAAAGTGCGTACCGATGGTGAAATTGTTGAACTCGCAAAAGGAATGAAGTTAGATCGATATGTTACGCACGACATTGAAATAGTAATTGATCGTTTAAAAATTGATGATTCTCAAGACAATGAAAAGCGGCTAATGGAATCTATTAATACTGCCATGTATCACGGTGATGATGTATTGATGGTTATTGACCAAGACACCAATGAAACGCGATACTTTAGTCGAAATTTAATGTGCCCTTCATCAGGAATTTCGTATCCAAACCCTGAACCAAATAACTTTTCTTTCAATTCGCCAAAAGGTGCTTGTCCTAATTGTAATGGTATAGGAGAGAAATATGTAGTTAACGAAAAAAAATTGGTGCCAGATGAGTCTCTATCAATAAAAAATGGAGCATTAGCACCTCATGGACCTCAGAAAAAAAGTTGGATTTTCAAACAGTTTGATACCATTGCCCAACGATTTGATTTTTCCCTCAATGACCCCTGGAAAGATATTCCCAATGAGGCAAAACAGATGATTCTATATGGTGGTAAGGATAAATTTACTGTAGAAAGTAAATTACTTGGTGTCTCAAGAAATTATAATATCGATTTTGAAGGTGTAGCTAATTTTATTGAGAGCCAACATAAGTCAAATTCTACCTCATTAGTGCGTTGGGCCAAGGAATACATGGATAAAATCGAATGTCCAGTATGCGAAGGTTCTCGTTTAAGAAAAGAATCCCTTAATTTCAAAGTTGACGGAAAAAGCATTGCCGCCTTGGTCAAAATGGATGTAATTGAGCTTGGCGAATGGTTAGAGGGCCTTTCGGAAAGACTCTCAGACAAGCAACTAAAAATATCCACTGAAATTTTAAAGGAAATAAAAAACAGAGTTCAATTCTTGTTAGATGTTGGGCTTACTTATTTGTCATTAAATAGAAGTTCTAAATCGTTATCAGGTGGTGAAGCGCAACGTATTAGACTAGCTACACAGATTGGATCTCAACTGGTCGGTGTACTTTATATTTTAGACGAACCTAGTATTGGTTTACATCAACGAGATAATGAAAAACTAATCAATTCTCTTGCTTCACTGCGAGATGTGGGCAATTCTGTAATTGTTGTAGAGCATGACAAGGATATGATTGAACGTGCCGACCATGTCATAGATATTGGTCCATTTGCAGGAAAACATGGTGGTGAAATTATTAGCGAGGGCACACCAAAAGAACTATTGGAACATCATACATTGACCGCATCATATCTTAATGGTGAAAAAGAAATTGAAGTTCCAAAAAAACGCAGAAAGGGAAATGGAAAAAAGATAAGTCTTAAAGGGTGTACCGGGAATAATCTTAAAGATGTTAATGTAGAATTTCCTTTAGGGAAAATGATAGGTGTAACAGGTGTTTCTGGAAGTGGGAAGTCTACCTTAATAAATGAAACCCTCTACCCTATTTTAAATGCACATTTTTTCAATGCTGTAAAAAAGCCTATGCCATATAAATCAATCAAAGGCTTAGAGCATATTGATAAAGTTATTGATATAAACCAATCACCAATTGGTCGCACACCGCGTAGTAATCCTGCAACATACACTAAAACTTTTGATGAAATCAGAAAGCTTTTTGCTCAAATTCCTGAAGCTATGATTCGTGGTTACAAAGCGGGTAGATTTAGTTTTAATGTTGCGGGTGGAAGATGCGAAACATGCCAAGGTGGAGGATTGAGAGTAATAGAGATGAATTTTTTACCTGATGTATATGTAGAATGTGAAACATGCCAAGGTAAAAGATTTAACAGGGAAACGTTAGAAATACGATACAAGGGGAAGTCTATTAGCGATGTTTTAAATATGACAATTGAAGAAGCTACTATTTTCTTTGAGCATATTCCTAAAATCTACAGAAAACTTAAAACTATTGAGGATGTTGGTCTTGGTTATATAACATTAGGCCAACAAAGCACAACCCTTTCAGGTGGCGAGGCACAACGTATTAAACTTGCGACAGAACTAAGCAAAAGAGATACAGGGAATACATTTTATATTTTAGATGAACCCACAACTGGGCTTCATTTTGAAGATATTAGAGTATTAATGAAAGTACTCAACAAACTTGTAGACAAAGGAAATACCGTTTTAATTATTGAACACAATTTAGATGTGATCAAAACGGTAGATTATATTATTGACATTGGGTACGAAGGCGGGAAAGGCGGTGGACAAATTGTTGCAAAAGGCACACCGGAACAACTTATTAAAGATGAAAATAGCTACACAGCGAAATTCTTAATAAAAGAGCTGTCTTAATATTAAGTTTATTTTAAAATTGATCCTGTATTGATAACCATAATAAAAAACTATATTAGTAGGTTTTCAAAAAGGAAATAAGAATAATTATATGAGAAAAGAGCATAAGCACAAAAGTTGGAATGAAATAAAAACTAATGACTCATGGGCCATATTTAAAATTATGGGTGAGTTCGTTGGTGGATATGAGAAACTAAGTAAGATAGGTCCTTGTATTTCTATTTTTGGTTCAGCTAGAACAAAACCAGACCACAAATACTATAAATTAGCAGTAGATGTTGCTAGTAAAATAGTTGAGCATGGTTACGGTGTTATCACAGGTGGTGGTCCAGGAATTATGGAGGCAGGTAATAAAGGTGCGTATATTGCTGGTGGCACATCAGTAGGATTAAATATTGAGTTGCCTTTTGAACAACATGACAATCCCTACATTGATAATGATAAAAGTCTAGACTTTGATTACTTCTTTGTTCGTAAGGTAATGTTTGTAAAATATTCTCAAGGCTTTGTTGTAATGCCTGGAGGATTTGGAACTTTAGATGAACTCTTTGAAGCTATGACATTGATACAAACTTTAAAAATTGAGACTTTCCCTATTATTCTGGTTGGAACAGAATTTTGGGGCGGGTTGGTTGATTGGATAAAAAGCACATTGATAGATGCTGGAAATATTAGCCCAGAGGATTTAGAACTTTTCCACGTTGTTGATCGTGCTGATGATGTCATAGAAATATTAAACGATTTTTACAAAGAATCTAGACTTAGCCCAAATTTCTAAAATTGTCCTTTTTAATTTCACCGCTATGAAAAAGAAAATATTTGGATGCTTTTTGCTCGCCTGCATGTTTTGGATAGATGTTTCTGGTCAAGAAACATTTAAGGTGATGTTTTATAATCTTCTAAACTATCCGTTAGAGGATGCCGTGCCTAACAGAGAAGATGATTTAGAATTTATACTTTCTGATTACCAACCCGATTTATTTTTGGTTTGCGAATTAAACAATATTATTGGTGCAAATAATGTACTTAACATTACTAGATCTTCAATTTCTACAAATTATGAAATGGCAACCTATGTTTCTAATACTTCAGATGATACCACAGGCGATCAAAATGATTTACAAAATCTATTGTATTATGATAGCACTAAATTCATATTAGAGGACGAGATCATTGTACCAACGGATTTAAGAGATTTTAATGTATATAAATTGAAAGTAAACACTGTTGATCAAACTACTAATCCAATAGAATTTTATGTTATCGTTTGTCATTTAAAGGCATCAAGTGGTGATCAAAATGAATTAAGGCGCTTTAATATGGTCGTAGAGTTAGATGATTACCTAAGTACTTTGCCTTCAGATTCAAATATTTTGTTAGGAGGAGATTTAAATATATATACAGGGTCAGAACCAGCCTTTCAGCTATTGTTGCAAGACACCAACAATATAACTCTTGCCGACCCGGCTGATAGAGTTGGAAGTTGGAACAACAACCCTAATTTTGTTGATGTTTTTACACAATCTACGAGAACCCAAAATGGATTAGGTGGTGCATCAGGTGGTTTAGATGATAGGTTCGATTTTATTTTAACCTCGGAGAATATGTTGACTAATGCTACGATTACATACGAACCGAACTCTTATCAAGTTTATGGTAATAACGGGTTATCAGCATGCTATAATAGTGCCATAAATTCTTCCGCATGTGCAATTCCTGGTTCTGAATTTTCTTTTGAAGTTAGAGATGCCCTACATAATTTCAGTGACCATTTACCTGTCACAATGAACCTAGAAATAGATGAAAATTTGCTTAGTATATATGATAATATTGCAGAAGCAGAATTAAAACTAGAAAAAACCATAGTAGATTCGGAGATTCACATCATAAATATACCAGCGAAACTTTTTGCCGAAGATATAGTCATTTATAATAGTTTAGGTAAAATGATAAAAAAAATACAGTTAGTATTAAGTTCTAACTTAAAAATCAATTGTTCAGATTTGGCAAACGGTATGTACTTTTTAACTATCCCGAATTTTCAGATCAAACCGATTAAAATTATTGTTTCTCATTGATAGGTAAATCTCACATAGCAATTCTGTTATTCTGTTTTGGGTCAATATTATTTGCTCAGAACAAAATTACCGTTGATGCTGTAGTTGATATAGACAAAAAGTCTATTACTATTTCGCAAACGATAATTTATAAAAATGAATCAGACGATGCCTTAAAAGAAATTTACCTAAATGATTGGAATAATAGCTACTCAACAAAAACTACACCACTTGCAAAACGGTTTGAGGAAGAATTTAGCACCAAATTTCACTTAGCAAAAAGTGAACAAAGAGGATTTACCACAATTACTTCTCTAAAGGATATCTCTAATAATAAATTAGAGTTTACCAATTTAATAAATCATCCTGATGTAATTAAGGTGACATTACATTCAGAATTAAAACCAGGTGATTCCTATCATTTAATACTGAATTACAATCTTGTATTACCAGACGCAACCTTTACAGATTACGGCTTTACTAAAAATAAGAATTTTGATCTTAAATACTGGTACATAACGCCTACTGTTTATGATGGTAAATGGAATTATTATAGTAACAAGGATTTAAATGATTTATTTGTTCCAAAAGCAGACTTAGAACTAAAAGTTACCCACCCCTTGAATTACAAGGTAACCTCAGAGTTAGATTTGACACGCCTTGATTTAACCGAAGATAAAAAATCACAGATAACCTTTCTTAGTGGTAAAGATAGGGTTGATACATATTTGTCAATAAACCGGTTTCCGCGATTTAGCTTTGTGCAGACTGATGATTTTATAGTACTTTCTAATATCAATGAAAAAGGACTTGCTCCAACGGATAAGGCTGTTTTAACTGATAAAATTACACGGTTTTTAACGAAAAACTTAGGAGAATATCCACATAAACAACTTTTAGTTACTGAAATTGATTACAACCAGAATCCGTTATATGGTCTTAACCAGTTACCAGACTTTCTAAGACCTTTTCCAAAAGAATTTCAATACGAATTGAAATTGCTAAAAACAGCTTTAAAAAAGTATCTAGATAATATTCTGCTTATAAATCCACGCAAGGAATATTGGCTTAGTGACGGATTACAAATATATTTTCTAATCAAATACGTTGAAGAGTATTACCCTGATATGAAATTAATTGGTACACTTGCCAATATCTGGGGTATTAGAGCTTTCCATGCTGCTGATCTAGACTTTAATTTTCAGTACTTTTTATATTCAATGGAAATTGCTAGAAAAAACCGTGATCAGCCACTAGCAACTTCAAAAGATTCACTTATAAAGTTTAATGCCAATATTGCTAATAAATACAAAGCTGGTGTTGGTTTTAATTATCTAGATGAATTTGCTAACGATATTGTTTTGAGGGAGAGTATTACTCAGTTTCTTAAAACAAATACAATACAAAACGTTTCAGTAAGTGACTTTGAATCATTTATAAAAAAAGAAACAACTAAGGATATTGATTGGTTTTTTAAAGATTATGTTGGTACAAGAAAAAAAATAGATTTTAAAATAAAAGACGTAGAAACCACTGAGGACTCCATCAAGGTTACTATTAGGAATAAGAGGGGAAATACTATGCCTATCTCTCTTTTTAAACTCAAAAATGATTCTGTAATTGGTCAAACTTGGATTGAAAATATTGTTGGTACAAAAACAATTTCCGTTCCAAAAGACGATACGGAAAAGTTTGTACTTGATTATGATAATATAGTCCCAGAATTTAATCAAAGAGATAATTATAAAGCAGTAAATGGGTCTTTCTTAAATAATAAGCCATTTCAGTTTAGGTTATTTAAGGATATAGAAGATCCAGATTATAATCAAATATTTTTCATGCCTTTAGTTGAGTTCAATAATATTTATGATGGTTTAACCCTTGGTACCAAAATTTATAATAAAACGATTTTAAGGAAACGCCTTAACTACAGGTTTTCGCCACAATATGCATTGAAATCTAAGTCATTAACAGGATCTGCCTCTGTCTATTACACTCATAATTTGGAGAACCAAAATCTATTTGATATCACTTACGGTATAGCCTCAGGTTATCAATCTTTTGCACAAGATGCATTTTTTACAAGTATAAGACCATCCATTTCCTTTTCGTTTAGAGATGATGATGACTTTAGAGCTGATGGTAGAGATTTTATTACAGCAAGGTATGTTAGCATTACTAGGGATATTGGTGAAAATGCTACCGTAACGGTTGACGAGCCTGATTATGGAGTTTTTAATTTACGTTACACACATTCTAATCCTGGAATTATTAATTTTTCAAGATTTAACGCAGATTTTCAGTTAGCAAATCAGTTCAGCAAACTTTCTGTAAACTATGAATTTAGGCGTCTCACAAGGAGTAATAGAAATATAAATTTTAGATTATTTGCTGGTATTTTCTTAAACAATGACAGTGATCCAAATTCTGACTATTTTAGCTTTGCACTAGACAGACCGACGGATTATCTATTTGATTTAAACTACCTTGGAAGATCCGAAGATGCAGGATTATTTAGCCAACAAATTATAATTGCAGAAGGAGGGTTTAAGTCCATGTTAGATACACCCTTTGCCAATCAATGGATTACTACTGCCAATTTCAGCACATCTATCTGGCGCTATATTCAAGCCTATGGTGACATTGGTTTGGTCAAAAACAAATTTGAAAAAACCAAATTCGTATACGATTCTGGTATTAGGCTAAATCTAGTTGAAGATTACTTTGAATTATACTTTCCACTTTATTCAAACTTGGGCTGGGAGATTTCCCAACCAAATTATGGAGAAAAAATCCGTTTCATCATAACCGTAGACCCACAAGTACTTTTAGGGCTGTTTAGACGAAAATGGTATTAACATATTCTTAGAGTAATGTTAATTTTTTACATTTTTTTAATAATTATATAATTATAAAGCTTATTTATTAAGAATATTTCAATTTTATAACAGTGGATTATATTGTATAAAATTTTATTTTCCGTACCTTTGCGTATTCTAATTTAGACCTTAATGAAGACCAACCCAGATATTAAAACAGAGATTACATTTGAAGATTTTAAGGCAGAAGTCTTAAATGATTACAGGCTTGCTGTTACAAGTAGAGAATGTAGTTTACTAGGTCGTCGAGAGGTCTTAACAGGAAAGGCAAAATTTGGAATTTTTGGCGGAGGAAAGGAAATTCCTCAAATCGCTTGGGCAAAAGCATTCGCCAACGGCGACTTTAGGTCAGGATATTATAGAGATCAAACCTTTATGATGGCGATTGGAGAATTAACAATAGAACAGTTTTTTGCCGGACTATATGCCAACACAGACCTTAGGCAAGAACCTATGTCTGCTGGGCGTCAAATGGGTGGTCATTTTACAACACATAGTTTAGATGAAAACGGGAATTGGAAAGATTTAACCAAGCAGAAGAATTCTAGTGCTGATATTTCACCAACTGCAGCTCAGATGCCAAGACTATTAGGATTGGCTCAAGCATCTAAAATATACAGAAATGTGAAAGGAATTGACACTACTAATTTTTCTATTGAAGGAAACGAAGTTGCTTGGGGTACTATTGGTAATGCAAGTACTAGTGAAGGTCTGTTCTTCGAAACTGTAAACGCTGCAGGTGTTTTACAAGTACCTATGGTTATAAGTGTTTGGGATGACGACTATGGAATTTCAGTACATGCTAAACATCAAACTACTAAGGAAAACATATCAGAAATCCTTAAAGGATTCCAACGTACCGACAATGAAAATGGTTATGAGATTTTCCGTGTAAAAGGATGGAATTACCCTGAACTAATTGATGTTTATCAAAGAGCAGGACAAATAGCACGTAATGAGCATGTTCCTGTTCTAATACATGTACAAGAGCTAACCCAACCTCAAGGGCATTCAACTTCGGGATCGCACGAACGTTATAAGGATAACGAAAGACTAACATGGGAAGTTGAGCACGATTGTAATACGCAGATGCGTAAATGGATCATTAACAATAATATTGCTACGGACGATACATTGTTAACTCTAGAACGTGAAATAAAAAAGGCTGTGAGAGATGGGAAAAAGGTAGCTTGGTCTGCATTTTTGAAGCCAATTCTCAAGGAGAAAAATGAAGTATTAGATTTATTAAAACAGCTTGCTTCATCTAGCCCAAATGGTGTATTTATCAACAAATTAATTGGTGAATTAGAATCTGTTAATGAACCATTAAGGCGAGATGTTTTATCAATAGCTAGAAAGGCCCTCAGATATGTATTATCTGAAAATTCAAAGGAAAAAACCACCCTTCAAAATTGGATTAGTACCTATATAGAAGATGTTCAACTAAAATACAGCTCACACCTTTACAGCGAGTCTGATAAAAACGTATTTAATCAAACAGCAGTAGAACCAATTTATGGCAAAGATTCTAAAGTTGTTGATGGGCGTATCGTCTTACGAGAAAATTTTGATGCCATTTTTAATAAATATCCTGAAGCGTTAATTTTTGGAGAAGATTCTGGATACATCGGTGATGTAAATCAAGGTTTAGAGGGATTACAAGAAAAACATGGTGAACTAAGAATATCAGATACTGGAATTAGAGAAGCTACAATTGTGGGTCAAGGTATCGGAATGGCAATGCGTGGATTAAGACCTATAGCAGAAATTCAGTATTTGGATTATCTCATGTATGCTCTTCAAATTATGAGTGATGATTTGGCTACAGTTCAGTACCGTACTAAAGGAAGGCAAAAAGCTCCAATGATAGTTAGAACTCGAGGTCATAGATTAGAAGGAATCTGGCACTCTGGATCGCAATTAGGTGGTATACTAAATCTAATTAGAGGTATTCATGTGTTAGTTCCCAGAAATATGACTAAAGCAGCAGGGTTTTATAATACCTTACTACAAAGTGATGAACCAGCACTCGTAGTTGAATGCCTTAATGGTTATAGATTAAAAGAAAAATTACCTAGTAACATTGGTGAATTTAAAACACCAATCGGCGTTGTTGAAACCTTAAAAGAAGGTGAGGATATTACTTTAGTATCTTATGGTTCTACTTTGCGTTTAGTAATGGAAGCCTCGAGAGAATTACTAGAAGTAGGTATAAATGCAGAAGTCATAGATGTTCAGTCATTACTTCCATTAGATATTAATCACGATATTGTAAAAAGTATAGCTAAAACTAATCGTGTTTTAATAATAGATGAGGATGTTGAAGGTGGTGCATCAGCTTATATATTAAATGAGATTTTAAATAAACAAAATGCCTTTGAGCATTTAGACAGCCAACCAAAAACATTAGCTTCAAAACCTCATAGACCTGCATATGGAACCGATGGTGATTATTTCTCAAAACCATCGACAGAAGATATTTTTGAAACTGTGTATACGATAATGCATGAATTAAATCCAACCAATTATCCTGCATTACGATAAATAAGTCTTGATTATAGCAATTGTTACATAGAGCTCTCAAAAAATGAGGGCTTTATTTTTTCATATAACATAAATCATAATATATTTAAGGTGTATTAAATAGATTTGAAACAACTATTATTATAAACAATACTCTTCTATGCTGACTAGAGAACTTATAAATTCTTTTAAAACAAAATCTGATCTTAATGATTATTTAGAGGTTAACAGAGCTTCAAATTTAAGTTTTGACAAAGTGCTTGAAAAACATGCCTATGAACAAGAATTATTGCCATTACAGGCTGAGTTAGTACAATTTCAGAGATGGGTACAGAAAGAGAATAAAAAGATAGCTATAATTTTTGAAGGTCGGGATGCCTCAGGTAAAGGTGGCACTATAAAACGATTTAAAGAGCATCTTAATCCCAGAGCCATGCGGGTTGTTGCATTGAATAAACCAACTGAGGTTGAAAGGAATCAGTGGTATTTTAATCGCTATATAAAAGAATTACCTAATGCTGGAGAAATTGTATTCTTTGATAGAAGTTGGTACAACAGGGCAGTTGTGGAACCTGTAATGGGGTTTTGTGATAAAACACAATATGATCGTTTTATGATTCAAGTACCAGAATTTGAACACATGTTATTTGAATCTGGTACTCACATCATTAAATTTTGGTTTTCAGTTTCTAAAGAAGAACAACAGCGTCGGTTTGAAAAACGCTTAAATAATCCACTTAAAAAATGGAAATTTAGCCCAGTTGATGAAAAGGGCCAAGAACTTTGGGACGAATTCACTACCTATAAAAACCAAATGTTTAGCAGGACCCATAATCACTTTAGCCCATGGGTAGTAATAAAATCTAACAACAAAAAGCAAGCTCGCTTAGAAAGTATAAAGTACGTGCTTAGTTTATTTGATTACGAAAACAAAGGTGAGATTGGTAAAAATCTACTGCCAGACCCTAACATTGTACAACGTTATTTTAGAAACACCATTCAGCTAGACCAGTAATGAAAAATTCATTTAATCTAACAGATAAGGATCTTAATATTCTTAATTCTAAGAAAGGATTAGAAGCACTTTTAAGACAAAACAAATTTGATCTACAAAAGGCGCTAAGAAATGTCAAGTACGAGAAGCGTCTCGAAAAACTTCAAGAAGAAATGCTTATTTTACAACAATGGGTTGCTAGAAATAATAAAAAAGTAATCATCCTTTTTGAAGGACGCGATGCCGCTGGTAAAGGTGGTGCTATTAGACGTATTATTCAACATTTGCCACCACGTGCTATTAGAGTTGTTGCATTACCAAAACCAAATCAAACCGAAATGGGCCAATGGTATTTTCAGCGTTATATCAATAGACTCCCAAATAATGGAGAAATAGTATTCTTTGATAGAAGCTGGTACAACAGAGCAGTAGTTGAACCTGTAAATGGATTCTGTTCTAAAAAAGAATATGACATATTTATGGGCCAAGTAAATGAATTTGAAAAGATGATTCAAGATTCTGGAATTATTTTATTGAAGCTTTATTTTTCAATAACAAAGAATGAGCAGGCAAGACGCTTTAATGACATCATTTCCTCCTCTCACAAAAAATGGAAATATAGTGAGGTGGATAAAAAAGCGATAACACTTTGGGATGAATATACAAAGTATAAGGAAACAATGTTCCTAAATACACAGAAAGCTACGCCTTGGAAAATCATTAAGGCAAATAGAAAAACAAATGCTAGGATTAGAGCATTTGAGTATATTCTACATGAAATTCCTTAC
>Ga0213860_10000829_pt1 | contig 12444 bp, 17 predicted proteins | sample PICome_3_FD_160118 | JGI IMG/M metagenome (GOLD analysis project Ga0213860, IMG submission 160118) | Coastal seawater microbial communities near Pivers Island, North Carolina, United States - PICO550 | ecosystem: Environmental > Aquatic > Marine > Coastal | place: USA: North Carolina...
TAAAGGTAGCGCCAGTGTCGTTGATGTCATCTACGATAAGAATCTTTTTACGTCTTGCAATATCCCAACGACTCTTGTATGTTTCTTGATCTTCTAAAGGCACATAACCAAACGCATCTTCACTCATCCAAGCATTTACTTCACACTCACTTTCGTCACCGTCTCTTAATGCAACTTTAAGTGCTTCACAACGAATGCCGGTCATATTTGAAATAATAGTAGCAGGTACATTACCACCTCGGGTAATGCCTACAATGTAATCAGGACGCCAATTGTCCTTATACATTTGATTTACTATGCTAACGCACATACGTTCTACATCTTGCCAACTATAAAATTTCTTTTTAATCATTCTTTGCTCCTCTAGCAAGATAATCTTCGTTATGTATCCAACGATATCCTGCATCTTCTATGTTCTCAACTTTGTGTGCATGAACAAAACGCATGAATCCCCACTCCTTTACTTTCTTCCCCATAAAGAATAAACTCCAACAAGGGATTTCGTTACCGTCTGCGTCTTTTGCTAGTTCTAGCCAATGTAAGTCATCTGCTGAACGCTTACGGAAATGTCCTGGCCCACGCCATACTCTTGTTGCACCACATACAGTACCTGTAGTATGATTCCAAATAGGAATGTGTTCCCAGTAACCACCTTTTAGTATAAGTGTAGCATACCCCCATGGATGATCATGTAGAGTAGGCTCGTCACTTACAAGAACTTTGTGTAGTGTGACGTTAAAAGGAAAGCGTTTGCGTTCTTTTAAAAATAGATAATAACGGATAAGGTAAGGTACCTTTCCGTCTCTATCTGTGATTACTCGACGTCTTCCGAGCTTGTCCATAATCTTAGAAAGGAAGTTCATCATCATCTCCATTATTGTAGTCATCTTTGACAAGATTGTATATGTGCTTAAATTTTTCGTAAGCCTGTTCAAGTGCAGGATATTCTGCACACATTGATTTTACTTTGTCGATTGAAGGCAGATGATCAACGAACTCTTGACCTAATACCCAGTTACCACTATCAAAGGTTATTCCTTCGCTATAGATGTTGTCTGAAAATCCTGTATCAACAGTAAACGTTCCACTAGCACCAGCCATGGTGTCTACGGTAATCGTATCAGTTGATGTTATGTTGCTCACGTCTATTGTATCATCCAATGTAATTGTTGAAATATCAAATTTATCATTTGCCATTTGCAAGAGCCTCGTATAGTGCTTTCCCGCTAAAAAATTCCTTGTTTAACTTTGTGCGTTGCTTATCTAGACTTGGTAGATAGTCTTGATAGTTTTCTATAAAGTGACGAACCTTACTAACTACCTCGCCTCTATGTTTGCGGTAACTTGCAAAGTCTTCAGTCCATTTGCTCGGATACTTAAACTCTGGAACAGCCATTTCACTGTAGCTCAGTCTATCTGGCACCATAGGAATGGTATCTACTAGTGCGCCTTCGTACCAACTAATGCCTAGTGTTTCTTGTAGGTTAGCACTGAACACCATCTTTGCTTCGCCTAACAGGTTGTGATATTCATTCTTAGTAAGTTCACGTTCTTGACATACAACAAACTCATATTGAGGAAGTTGTTCTTTAAGATCTAAAAATATATCTAACTGTTTCTCTGGAGCAACCCTGTGTGGGAATAAAATTAAATCTTTTTTATCCATGTGTTTGTAAGCAATTAGCGAGTCTTTTAAATACTCCATAGGCCAACCAACACGATGTGTTTTATTATGATTGATTTCTAAACTTTTTGCAAACAGTTCGATATGGAAATCTGTAGCATAAAAGTTATCGTCGAAACATTCATACATTGATTGTTCAGCGTGTCTTACCCACGGCTTATCACCAATTAGCCTACCAAGGAAATCATGAGGATCATAAGAACCAGCATGCCAAAGGCCACCGACTCTAATGTCCACGCCCAAGAGCTCAGCCATGTAACGAAGTTGGATAACAGTTGGGTTCCACGCATCCGTATATAGGAAATAATCTCCATCTTTAATTTGTCCTTTGCAAAACATTGCTCCAATCTGTTCAAGTTGTTTTGACTTGTACACATTGGTACCACCAAAGTTAAGAAACGCCCCAGGCGTTGTAGCCTGAGGTGTTTCACCGCCACTGATGACTTTTACATCGTTGTTTGTAGCACGACTTAGTTGCTTTGGAAGATGTTCCTTCCATTGCTTGGTGTAACGTGTGTCAACTGCTTCAATGTCTACGATGTAAATGGTCATTTAGTGTACCTTTTTCTTAAAATGTTTTTTAAAAGGCTTACGTGGTCGGAGTTTAAAGTTATTGGATTTCCAATATTCAAACTCTCTAAAGACGAATGCCTTTTTGTTGTAAAGATCGGCTTCATTAAAGTTAAAGCCTTCGAAGCGACAAAAGTCGCGGAATTGATCAAGATCGTCAAAAATCTTGACAACGTCTGGACGGTCTGCAAAATAACCCATCTTAGTTTCTCCATTAGTATTTTGCGTATTCGATGTGGGCACCGTTTTCTCCATCTTCGCTAACGTCGATGTGTACTTCTCTGCCCGGGTGTTTAGCACGTATTTGTTCATACAAATCGTCTGCCATCATTTCACAACTCTTATAGTCTAGTTCAAGGGTCTTCTCCTCATACAGTTTTTCTAACCATCTTTTAAATTGAATGAATTCGATATCTCTATCGTTGTGCGTGACTGAGATAGCGACCTTAAAATGAAATATGTGTCTGTGTGGATAACCTAAAAACGAAACATCATATTCATCACCTGTTGCAAGATTGGGATCTTCCAATGCCGCAGGATATTTGTGGATGCCTTCCTTTTTGAAAGTCACCCAAATCATACGCTTTGCATTTTCCATAATAGCCTTTTCGTTATCTTCTCTCATCTTCCTTAGCATGTAATTGTGATAAGATTCTGTTTTTTCAATATTGACAATGTTATTATCATTATCCATACTATACTACCTTTCATCCTGTTTGTCAACCGGATTATCGTTTTCATACTTGGACCAATCTGTAAACTTTGAACGATCCTGTAGGTCATGGACCTGATGAATCCATACACCTAAATTGGTTGCTTTAAAATCCTTATCATCAATCTTAATACAGGCATTGTAGTTAAGTTGATCAATATAAGGAAGTTTTACACTGATTTGACTAATGAAGCGAGTCTTTTCATTGTATCCAGATTCAAGTACCCACTCGTGATATTTTACATCATAGTCAAGTGTTACATGATATCCTTCTTCGAGTAAACCATAAATCAAGTGATCCCAAGCCTTGTTAGTTTCTTCTTCGCCGTGTGGCAACTTAACGTTAAAACTTTGATTAGCACCAAGATATATATGGTCCACATGATGTTGTTCAGCCTTTTTAAGAACTTCATCTAGAGGACGACATCCTACAACAAATAGTGTATCTAAGTCAAATGCAGGAGTTTTCTCTACTTCATATCCAGTAAAGTAAACAACATCATCTGCTATGCCTGTTTCATAATCTCTTTTCATTCTAAGCCTTTTTGAACTAATTGTAAGTTTATTCTATGGATTTCATCTTTCAAATAAAGTTTCATGGTCTTCATTCGTCGAACTTCTTCACTAACTGTAACATTATGATAGCGTCTTTCTATCTCTGTGTCAAGTTCTTTATGACGTCTTTCCAATTCTTCTAGATGAGAACGAAGTTTGTCCGTTTCATTTTCATAGTTGCTCATTCTCCATTTCCTCCAACTTATGTTCTTCTTCTTCACTAAACGATCCATCTTCGTGTTCGTTATCAGAAGTTGATTCGTCTACCTCAAAAAGTGCATTAAATTGAGTACTAGCATTTACAGTTCTTTTACCAGTTGCTCCTCTAGTGCCAATAATTGACATCCAGAATCTTGAAAATTCTTCTATGATCGCTTCGGCTTCATCTCGTTTATCCGTTGCGAATATTGCTTCAACAACGTCTCTAAAAAATAACCTGTCAAAGCGTTCTTCCACAAGCATTGCCGGAGTAATTCCGTTGTCGTATTGGCGGTTTGCTTCTTGTACTGCATTGATATGACTCCATACGTTATGTCCCATTTGGATAGCGTACGAGAAACTATCCCAGGACGTCTTCCCTTCTTTACCTATCTTATTTAGGTCTCCGGGAGCATAAGTGCAAACGTCTGATACTTTAAGTTCGGCAGTGATTGGCGAATCTTCAAAGTTTTTAAATATCCCATCTGATATAACAGCGTCTCTAAACAAACGGTTGTCCGTAGCATATTTCTTATCGTCAACCGATGGCACCATTCGATATGTCCATTTCGTTCTATCCGCTGTTTCGTTTTGTATGTATATCTGTCCGTTTGCGGTTGCGAGGAAAGGACTAGCACAGTCAAAAGTGATAGTGAAGTTTTCATTGTGATATTTCCTTACTGCTCTTTGTACGTCAGTTAAAAGTGTCGCCCATTCAAGTTTACTTGTACCCAAGAAGTGCATAAAGTCATGCACACCTTTTTCAAGTAATCCATCAAAACGTAGAGCAACAATACGTTTTAGTGCAAGGTGGATATCACACATGTTCTGACCACCCATTGACCAACCATTAAAGTGTGTGTCTGGATATTTCTTAGGATCGCAATAATCTTTCATTTGATTATACCAATCATCTGCATCTGCATGGTTCTCGCCTTGGAGAACATTTAAGAATTTGCAATTACCATTTCGATGTTTCATCCAATAATCATTGTTAATGCGTGTAGCATTTACGGCTTCTTGATACGTGCTAATGCCTGTTGCTTTCGCACCTGCTGGAGAACGTGCTACCCAGGCTGGAATATCAAGGATCATACCATAGTCCATGTAAGCATCCATCCAACGTAATACTTGATCACGTTTCTTTTGTGCCTTTGGACAGTTAGGATCCTTCCAGTCACCTTCCCACACACCTTTACCAATCTGGAAACCACCTGAGTCGCCTAACGCCCAAGTGTTTGCACGATCTCTGTTACGTATCATGTCTTCTTTAGGTGAGTGTTTGTTTACATCTAATTCTGCGTGTCCTGCAGAGTATAATGTCCACTTATAGTTAAACAATCCTTGTTGCTTGTTAAGGTAGTTTAGACTTTCTACTCCGTGTGTAAAGTTACTTGGAATACGTGACTTTTCTACGTATTCGTCATAACGTTGCTTACCTACATAAGTAGCAAAGAATCCACTCAGTGCTGGAAGAAACACTGCGTAGTCCTTCTGTTCTGCTGTTAAGTCTATGTTCAAATTATTCTCCAAATGCCTTAAATGCTAGGAGAGGAACAAGCCAAGGATAAACCAAATGCTCAACCAACTCATATATAACAAGAGCAGTGAGCAACACTGCCCATAGTTTTGATGTTTTTGCTTTTTTGCTAACATATTCAAATATCCTCGAATGCCACTTTCCTAATTTTTCTATAATTCCAGGTTTAGTCATAAATCCTTTATTTAGACTGTGCTGGCAAGATGTAATTGTATTCTGCCTGTCCGCTGTTTACTGTTATTTGCAATGCACCTGCATCTGCAATCATCATTTTCTTGTCACCATTAAGTGAAAGAATTGCTTGGATTGCCGCCACTGGCCATGCCCATGCGTGTTTTAGTTCACCTTCTACACCTGGTTGGAAAACAAACTTACCTGCGTGTGTACTATGATCACCAAAACTAAACACTAAGTCACCGTTGTCAGTTTTAACGTTAAATGTTGTTTCTTCAGAATGTGCCGCACTTTGTAGTTTCATTCTTTGAATACTAGCAACACTAGGTTCTAATGTAACGTCCCAGTTAACGCCTTTAAACTTAACAGTCTTAAGTTTTTCGTTGATAATTTCTGCATTCATAAAACGATAATCGTTCTGGAAGTCTCCGGCCGCATTTTCAAAATGAATGTGTGTTGGAATAGTATTGCCGTTACGTTCTGCTTCTACTACTTCAATCTTTGAATCCTTATCGTATTCAGGATTTTTTAAGTGCAGTGCTAACTTATCTAAGTTAGTCATACCAAACACACCGTCGATGTCGACCATCTTGGATGATGTTTCTGCTGTAAGTATTACTGAACGATCTTCAGCCATACTTTCAAACTTTGTTCCTTCACTATCCGAAGTAACTTTTACTAAGTTAATGAATCCTAGTGCATGTGTATGTGCTACTAGGTCTTGTAAGATATCTTTCATTAGTTGTTCTCCATTTCTAAGTTATATTGTACTAGATATAAATTCATTTGTCAAGAAGTTTTTCACGTTGTATTTAGGTTTCCAGCCCATCTTGTGTAAAATTTCTATATCTCTTTTATTGGCTTGTGTCTTTTGCCTTTCGGAATCCATTCCAGGCTTTATTGGTAAGTCCTTCATACCAGCAAGTTCAGCCAATTCCTTCACACTATACGATTCGCCCATTCCAATATCAACTATTCCTGTTGCGTCTGTTTTCAAAAGAACAATGATGGCATCACATAAGTCGTCAACATGGATAAAATCTCTACTGTGTTCAGTTATGTAATTCAACTTGTTATTTTGTATCAACCACAACAACATACCTTCTCTTGGATTGTTAGAGTATACTGTGTGAAATCTCATTCCTAAACTATTCTCAGGAGCAATTTCTTCCATTACCCTTTTTGAATTAGCATAAGGATTAAGATATGGTTCGTATGCTGTACTGCTACTAGCATACAGAATTCTTTTTCCTTTAAAATGATCGAATATTCTTTTTGATCCGTTTACATTCACGTTCCAGAAAGTTCCTGGATCGTTAAAACTTTGTCTAACTCCGCTTTTACCTGCAAGATGTATTACAGCATCTGCATCTGGAATTTCGCAATCCTGCATATCCATACCAGCATTGGTGTCGAGTCCTATAAGATCATGATCGTTTTTTAGTTTCTCCCAAAGAACTTGACCAATAAATCCTTTATGACCTGTTATTAGTATTTTCATTGTGCTGTTCCTATTTTTTGCAGTTCTTCAAGATATGACATAGTCTCAGTCCAGCCTCTTACAGGCCATGATGCATCAACTACCTTTGATAATGAATAGTCGTTGCCATCTGGGTCCATCCTATCTCCAAAGAAATACAGTTTATCGTTTTCGTTAAAGTCATTTTTTATCTGACTTTTATCTCCCCCTTTAGGGAAAATGTCTATTCCTGTTTCTCCACCAACCTTTGCTTCTAGGTCTGGGAAGAATTTACAAAAACTAGATGCTATGCGGTCTCTTTCCTTTTGACTGTTATCCCATTCCACATATAGTTTACGTTCTCCTAGTGTAGCATTACGTCCTACAACACTAAAGTTACACATACCTGGACGATGTTCAAAGTGTAATCCTGTACGTAAAACAAAATTGCTCTTGGTTAATTGTTCAGACAGCCAAGCATGAGCATCCTCGGATAGTTTCCATGCATTTGTGTGTACGTTTTTTCCTTTAACCCATACATCATTGCCTGAACAATTATATATTTTTTCAACTGCATCACAGATGGGTTTACCTAATTGTTCAACAGTCTTAGGATAATCGCTTCCAGTAACCAAGTAAACATAATTTACATCACAAAATGCTTTAAAGAAATCTTTAAATTCTGGTTGTATGACCTGGCGACTTGGAGTAAGTGTTCCATCCACGTCAAATATAAATCTATTTGTTTGCATCTACAACTCTCTTACGTAAATCAGTTGAACTAAATCTGTGTTCACGTTTGTTAAAGTAAAGTTCAATTCCTCTCTTAGCACAAATCGCTCTACCTGTAAAGGTTCCGTCACGATATTCTTCGCCTAGTATCCTTACATCTATATGATACATTGAAAGTATATCTTCGAGATCCTTTTCAGTACCGTAAGGAATAATTTCATCTACATACCCTACGGCTTTTAATTGTGTATAACGCTCAACAACAGTTTGTATAGGAGCGTTCTTTTCTGCTCTATCTATGCTTGGATCAATTTGTAATCCACATATAAGATAGTCACATTGATCCTTTGCTTCACGCAACATCTGTACGTGTCCTGCGTGTAAAAGATCAAAGGTACTACAAGTAAATCCTACCCTCATACAGTTCTTCTCCCATCGAAAACACAGATAAAATACAATTCCTGTTCCTTAGCATGAACACGATGAAACACACCGTCCTTGATTAAAACAGTATCTCCAGGCGACACATCAAATGTTTCATCGTCTAATTGCATTTTACCTTTACCTTCGATAAACAGATAAACTTCTTCTTGCCCTTCATGCTTATGCCCTGAAGTGCTATGCATTGGGTTTAATCTAGTAGAACTAACGATTAGGTTTTTTAACGTTGTGTTGTCTTTTACAACATACCTTTCATCCTGTTTTACAATGTCTCCACCAATGTCATAATTTCCATACTTCATTTTTTTACTCCGAAATGTTTATAGGATTGTTGTACGCACTTTGCTTGATAATAACAATCGGCTAATGCATTATGCAAACTTTCTTGTATTGCTTTTCGGGGATCCGATGGCATCATAGCAAAGAGTGTTCTGCTGTCTCTAATCTGCCAGTAGTTCCATGGTACTGGCTTTTCTGCTTGTTTATATAAGTCTTGTAGAATAACAAAGTCGAATGTAGGTCCTTGACACCAAACATAGTCCAATCCTACACACCATTTGTTTAGTTGACGTAACATTTCCTGCACTGTTACACGATCACTGTGTTCGCCAAATGCTTCGTCCTGTATCTCTTGTGGTTGTTTACTCCACCAAGCAAGTGTGTTATCATCAACCAAACGATTATACTTTTCTGTCTGTTCTTCAAGGTCACCTCTTAAGTATAAACCTGAATGTGGTTCAGCATCTGAAAAAGGATCAAACTTAATTGCACCTAAGGTCATTACAACACTATTAGGTTCAACGCCTAGTGTTTCTAAGTCTATCATTCCGTGAGTAGCCATTTATTCTCCAAAGTCAAACAAACTACTGAATGTGTTGTTCTGTTTAGTATCTTCTAAATCATAATTCAACACACCAATAAGGTTGTCTAGTTTATTATCAATAATTGTACTTTCCATTGCGTCACCATCGAATGGAAGTTCTTTAAACCATTCCGGCAAACGCAGTTCGTCTGTAGGATACGCAACACTTGTATAGCCTAGCGGGTTCTGCTTGAGTTTACAAACAATAACTTTCATACCATCTACGATTTCTTGCGAGTATTTGTCGCTGTTCATACGTTTTAGTGTGTTCCAGTTAATGCTTGCTCTTACGTGTCCAGGCATGTTTGCTTTGCCTTGTTTCTGCTCAAGACGTTGGTAATGTCCAATCTTGTTTGCACGTTTAGGCGAACCTTTTTCAAACCCCGGACGGTTCTTAAAGTCCTTACGGAATTCTGTAATACGTTCTAATACTTCTTTTTCTGTTTTGTCTGTAAGTACCATAAGCAATAGTTCACTTAAAAATTCCTGCATAAAAACAGGCGTATCAGAACGTCTCAAGTCCAAGCCCATCGCTTTTACTTTACCTGGCTTACCATCTGTGTCCGTTCTAAAACCTTCGTTGTCAATTACCAATGCCGCATAACGCTTCTTGGTAATGTATAGTCCGCTTTCAGCAACAATCTCTCTACCTGCCGCAATAACGTCTGAACGGCTCTTTGGACAGTGAAATGCTTCAGTCATAAATTTTTCAAAGGTTGTGTTTGCTTGTTCAGCAACCTGATCATATAATGCAATACACTTTTCTTTTGACCATTCAAGTTTACCTGACTCAACATCATCCTTAAGCACCGGCCAAGCACTAAAGTACACAGAGTCAGTATCACCATAGATAACACTTTTACCTACGTGATCATATTCACCTGTGATGACATTGTTAACCTCAGCACTCATGTGCTTAACAATCTGTCTACCAGTTAGTGTAGTCGATTGTCCTATGCGTTTGTCAAAAAATCTACAGCCAGGATTAAGAATGGCGCCGTAAAGAGAGTTAAGATTACTCATATTAACAAGTTGTCGTTTGTCCCAAAATGCCGCCTCAATATCATTGCCTGCTTCTTTTGCCTTCTTAAGTTGTTTTTGTAAGTCTTTACGTTCTGCATACCACCTCTTTAAGATACCAGGTATCACTCCTTCAAATTCTGTTGTAAAGATTGTACCGTTGGCACTAAGCATCCACGGCATATTACTTTCAAATATAAGTCGATAAATTTCAGCACCACTTAGCACATCACTTTTACCATCTTCCCAATCAACGGTAATAGCAACATCCTTGCGTTTCTCCATTACTGCTTCATATTCTTCTGTTCCAAAACGACCTTCCCAACTACCTGCAAAACTTTTCTTTTTAAGTGTCATGTCTTCGTTTACACGAGCGTCTGTTATCTCTGGACGTAGTTGACCTACGATAGTTTCCGGAGCCATGTTTAATGCACGAATTACTGACGGATACAGTGAGTTCAAGTCCATTGAACCAATCCACTTGTGCAAACCCTTTTTAGGAAATGCAACATACGCACCTGCGGCTTGTGTGTTCTCATCATCACGCTTTGGTCTGTTAGGAACTTGTAGTCCTCTGTGATGTGCTTCATTAATAATTGCTTGTTCTGTAACTGCAACCGCACCCATTGTTGTTTGTAGTAGTACAGTGTTTGCGTGTGCAAGTTCGTTTGACAAATCAATAAAACGTAGTTTCTTGTCTAGTTTGTCAAGTAGTGCAACGTCTTGTCTGTTATATTCAATAAACGTTTCAAAATCATTGTTGTACAACTGATCAAGTGTACCTTCATAGACTGTTTTGTTTTCGCCTACTTCTAGTTCACCAATTGCATCAAGTCGATATGTATGACGTTCTTCGTATGTATACTTACGATAAAGTTCTAAACTGTCTAAGTGTACACGACCTACAAAGTCATATGTCTCAGAAGTCTTACCAAACTTTTCATATTCACGCTTCTTAGGAAGTTGGCCCCATAGACAAAAACGTCTTGTATCATCTTTGCTTAGTACACGACTAATTCTATTAACAGTATAAGGAACATCATAACCTTCTGAGTTCCAACCTGAAATAATATCTGCATCTTCAATTAGATCAAGGAAGGCTTGTAACATTGCACGTTCGCCGTTACCGTCCTTGTCGTTTTCAAATAGAATAACTTCGTCACCCCAACGATTTTTACAACGTTCTTTTGCTTCTTCAAAAGGAAGTCCTTTAGGAGGAATAGCAACAGTTATGAGTGCGTCAAGCCATTGCAAGTGTACAGTGATAGCAGTGATTGGCATAAACGGATCTTCAACTGGAGCAAAGCCTCGCTCTGGATCAAAGTCTGTCTCAATATCCCAAAACGCAATGTTTAGTTTGGGTGCATCTTGATTAAGATAGTTTTCACTTAGACATTGGAAGATTGGGTTGATATCACTTTCAAAAAGTTTCTTGTTTTGATTGATAGCAAGTTCCTTACGAAAGTCCTTTGTATTCTTTGCTACAATACGTGAAAGAGGATCTCCATATACACTTTTATGCTTACCCCTAGGATCTTCATAATAGAATGTATATTTTACAGGATATTCTGTAAAGCGTCTCTTTCCGTCCTTACGCTCTACACAACGAATGATATCGTTATCTCTGTCAAAGTAAGCATCTACATAACTCATTAATAATCCTCTTTATATGATAAATCGTTTATATTACCTGCTATAATATAACGTCTTTTGTCTGTTTTTGCAACCTCATGTTTGAGTACTGAGGGCCACATAGCCAATAACCCTTGGGCTACTGGTAAATTAGTTTTTGAAACTGTCATAGGTCCATTGTTTGTCCATTCTTTTTGGACAAAAGTTAGAGGACTGCTGTTTGTTTCTGCATCAAGATAATAACAGAAACTTGTTCTTGATTTTCCTGCATGATCGTGTTCTTCCGCACAATCTCCTGGTTGATACTCTGCAAACCAAACTTCAGCATCAACATCAATCTTGCTTTCCGGAGTAATAAACATCTTGTTTGTATTACGCATACCGTGGAAACTAAGACTAAGGTTAAACACATCAAGCAATAGATTCTTTATTACTTCAAAATCTGTTAGGTGTATTTTTGTATCAGTTTTCCAACCACTAAGATTGCTTATGCGTTGTGGTGATCCGTCCTTGTACTTTAAAAAATAATTGATAATTTCTTGATCCTGTTCAACAGTTCTATTTAGGATCGTATGACGTATAGGTAAAGGGTGTGAAATATAAAATTCACTAGTAGCACCCATAGACGGTATGCTAGATAAGAATGTTTCCATGTTTTCTCCTATATGTCACTTTGGGCTGACAAATACCAATAAGTCATTTTTGGCTGACTGTACCTTACTTTATTTTATTATTATAGTGCCTAAACTGTTGTATGTCAAGTCTTTTTTCTTATCAAATTAATTATCATGCTGTTTGGATTTGGAAATGGTGCTTTCCATTTACCTGGATTGTCGTGATGGTATTTGTGAAAACCTTCATCGCC
>Ga0213860_10000831_pt1 | contig 12431 bp, 18 predicted proteins | sample PICome_3_FD_160118 | JGI IMG/M metagenome (GOLD analysis project Ga0213860, IMG submission 160118) | Coastal seawater microbial communities near Pivers Island, North Carolina, United States - PICO550 | ecosystem: Environmental > Aquatic > Marine > Coastal | place: USA: North Carolina...
CGTAGGGACAATGTAATTCTTAAACTTACGTCATTGGCCTACCAAACTGAGCAGCATTTAATTGATTTAGCTGATGCCTATGGGTTTACAATTACATTTAGTTTATCAACAGGTTTTAATTATACGCTTCCATTTGTTTTGAACAATAATGAAAGGTCTTTGTTTTTGATAAGCGGTAATTTTTCAACAAATCCCGACAAGGCTGCTGTTTTCCAATGCTTGATAAGAAGTTTGATACCAGCAAACAAGACAGTGGTGTTTCAAGAGTCATAGTGTGGTAAAATTTGAATAAGGAATAAAAAAATGGCAATTAGAGATAACAATTTTGTTTTAGGCGACCCGACTGATGGGGTATTCAATGTAACGGACGCTAATAATATCAAGGCTGAAACGGACAATTACATTGACACGTCTAGTCAAACCAAGTCTGAATCTGATTTGTTTCAGATGGCTAAGACTGGGGCTGTTGTTGCATCTAAGGGTGATTTTTATAAAGAGTCGGTGGGGTCTGCTGCTGATGTTTATTTGTTAGAAGCGGATGATGACCTTGCTGATGTATGGCGCTTAAAAAACGGCATGCGTTTTCGATTCAAGGTTGTTAATGCGAATACTGGGGCAAGTACAGTAAATATAAATAGTTTAGGGGCTAAGGATTTAAAGTTAAATGGTGGAAGTGCGTTAGTTGGTGGTGAGTTGGTTGTAAACCAAAATGTTGAAATGGTGTTTGATGAAACAAATGATTATTTTGTTTTGAATTTGCCAGCTAAAGAGGCATTGACAGCTAAAGGTGATTTGTTATACAACAACGGAACGTCTGTGACTCGATTGCAGGTTGGTAATCGATACGATATGCTAGGCGTGGGGCCGAGTTCTACGGTTCAGTGGGAACAAAACCCACAACGGCGAGTGGTTGACTTGCCAAATACCGATGGGGCAGCTAGTGATGGTGGGTATCGATCTGGTGGGGTTATTTTAGACGACGGTACTTTGCGATGCTGGGGCGAGGCAACTTATGGTGCGCTTGGGAATGGGGCTAGTCCAGGAGATAGGTCAACTAATTTTCTCACACCAGCGTTTCCATTAAGCACAACAGGAAAGCCGATTAAATGGGAACGCCAAGGGGCAGATAACATTGTACTTATGGATAATGGCGAGGTATGGGTCTGGGGGCGCAATGGATCCGGCCAGCTTGGTGTCGGCAATACAGCCAATGTTTTGGTACCAACAAAAGTTACTGCCTTAAATGGGATAAATATTGTAGATGTTCAGTTGTCTAAATCGTATTATTACAATAGCCAAAACCACACCTTATTTTTGGCGGATGACGGTAGTTTGTACGCTTGTGGGCATAATTCTGGTGGCCAATTAGGAATAGGCAACACCACCAATCAATCAACCCCTCAGTTATTGTCAAAAAGCGACTGGTCAAAAATTTACGCAATGGGGACTAATGCCGGTTTTTCAGCCGGAATTGACACATCCGGCGATTTGTATATGTGGGGATATAATGCCAGAGGGCAATTAGGGATTGGAAGTACCACAGATCAATCCACCCCTCAATTAGTCAATGCTTTTGGGGGAGTGCCGGTTTCTAAATTTTCGGGGGCGCATGGGTTTGGTACTACATTTATCCACTACGGCTCCTCCATGTGTTTATTATCTACAGGTGCAGTCTATACTTGGGGGCATAATAATGAGGGGAACCTTGGAACAGGCAATACAACTCAATACAACACCCCGCAGCACATCAGTGGTTTGGGGACAGATAATCAAGACATATTGATGGCGCACAGCGCCTATGGTGTGTCTTACGTCATTAAAGACGACCAGAGCATCGTTGCTAGTGGGTACAATAACCGTGGTCAATTAGGTGATGGAACAACAACAAATCGGAGTACACACCAAACAATCCCAAATAGTTTTCGATCTGGGCGTACTATAACTCAATTAAAAACAGTAGGAAGCATAACCGACACATCAACAGTTATTTTATACGATGACGGCTATATTCAAGCGTGTGGCTATAATGATAACGGAAACTATGGCATTGGGACTGACTTTTTAACTAATACTAGTTTGGAACCAGTTCTTGGGTTTATGAAACACAAGCCTGTTAAGCTATGTTCGATTGGCCGAGCGTCAGAAGCATCTTTGGGAGTGCTGACGGAAGAAGGTGTGTATTATCAATGTGGTTATGGGGCAACATTTCAGTTTCCTCATTATCGAGAAGGGTATAATCCAGTTTTTGACACCATGCAACCTTTATACTTTAGTTAGGAGATCACTATTATGCACGTTTATAAAATCCTTAATTTACAAAACATTATTGAGCCCGAAACAAGTGGGGACAAAACCTATTTTTATATCCAAAACCAATACGTTGTTTCGATTAACCAAGACGTATCTGGGGATAATGCTGTTGAGCTTTTAGATTTAACAGATGAATTAAAGCAAGAGTTATATACTCTTAATCCAATCACTGAGTTTTCAACGGTTTTAGAAAAAGAGTTTTTTATTGAAGAGCTAGTATCTAATCACACAATGTGCATTAAGGAAGAAGCGTATAAGCGAATAACGATTGTTTACCCAATCACAAAGCAGCTTAACTTGATTTACGAGCAATCTGCTAAACCTGTTGAGTATACGGCTATGGTTGAGTTTATATCTGAGATACGAATCAAATCAAATGAGTTAGAATCTCAGATTGCTGGAATGAGCGTTGATGAATTATCTGTGTTTGATTGTTCAGATGCCCAGTATTGGCAATAATAAAACATAAATAATATTTATATATAATTGTTTGTTTTTGCTGTATTGTTATAATTAACAATATATGGAGTTTGGGAAAGACAAACGAGTGTCTTATTTAAAGGGAATGGATTATGACACGCTAAAATTAATTTTAAACGAAAATAAAGAGCGTTTAAAAAACATTAACATGTCATCTTTATGGAAGTTTTATACATCGATTGCATTAAAAGTTATTTTATTTTGTTTTGTTATTTTCCCATTAATTTTTGGCCAAACAAAACAAGGGATTAAGGAATTGTGGGTTATATTATTATGTAATTTGTTAATTTTTATTTATTCTATAAAAGAATTTACGTTACATGAGGGAGGTATTGACTCTAACCAATTAATCCAAAATGACAAAGGGCATTTTGAAGATAAAAACAATGCTGTTACTTTACTAATACTGTTTTATGATGACATTTGTAAATACAATGCATTTAAGGCAAAACGAAAGGATATTGCGTCTATGGCTTCATGTGCCTTGTCAATTTTGGGGATCATGGTTTATACTATATATATTGTTATTGACAAACAATAGAAATGGAGTAAACCAAATATGGATTTTTTAACAAACATTTTTGAAAACCAAGAAAAAATTAACGAAAGAATTTTGCCTATGATTACTGAGATTGTTAAAAACGAAGCAACTAACCCTGTGCAAAAGAAAGAAAACGAATATTTACGCACGCAGTGGTTTGTGCAGTTTGCAATGCGTATGAATGTTGAGCAAGCTAAGTTAATGCAAAGCGTTGACTGGGACTTGTCTATTGATGATTTTAAAAGCAGGTTATGGCGTACTAAGCAAACTGGTCAAAAGAATGAATGGGGTGATGTAAAAGATGGATTAGCTAACATGATGGCTTGTTTAGCATCAATGTGTTTGATTGCTAAAGTCCAGCCCCATGAATTGTTTCAATTATATTTTGAAAAGAATGCAATAACTGAGGATGCAAATCAAGATTATTACAAAACTAAAAATGATAGCGACCAACTTAATTTCCAGAATTTTTTAAATCAAGAATAGTTTTAGCGTTTTTACTAGCCCACCGATAACTATATGGATAGTTTTCAACGGCTTTCCCCATAACATCCGCATCATCTCTTAACTCATCGCTAAAAAACTGGGAATATTTGCCCCAACGACTAGCAATTTCGGTACACACTGTTTTATCGTTCCAGTAATCAGGGTGCATGTAATCCAAAGTTTTTTTAAACCCATTTTTAATACTACTCAAAATATCTGATTTATCAATTAATACTATTGAGCCGTCTGGTGCCATTGGATGCGCAGTTCCCATGACACCATTATACTATTTTTTACTCAAAATCCCAATCAGGTTTTGTTTTTCCGTCATACGGCAATGCATGGCCGGAATTAATCATGATTTCAGATAATGAAAATCCGTCAACGTAAACATCGGCAACAATTCTAAAATACACATCGTCACGCTTCACATTTAATAACCGTATTCTTTCAGCGTTTTTTAAAATTCCCTCAAGGTACACTTGCGCTTCCCTTGCCTTTTGTTTTTCAGCGTCTGAAACCCCTCTCATTTCTGGTGTATCAAACCCAGTTGGTCTGATTCTAATATTTTTACATATCAAATACTTTATTGTTTTATTTTTGTTACCAGGGCAATGCAAGTCAACTTTAAATGTATCCCCATCATAAACGCTTATTAATTTTTCTACATTAAGGTTATTGCCAGCAAAGGCGGTTACTGACAATATAAATAATAATAAAAGTTTTAATTTCATAAATATCCTTTTTTAATACCTTAAATTGTTTTTAAAATGAATAAATTGGTCAATACTGTCTAAAATCTGTTGGTACTTAGTGTCGTAATTAATTTTATCAGAATAGTCTATTTTTTCTTGAAAATACTGTTTTAGCAATTTGCAATCGTTTTTGGCAAGGCAACACAAATATGAGTTCATGTGTTTTTCCACAGCAGCCCGTGTAACGCCTTTTGTAACCATTAAGTTGTAAATAAACTTAATATCGGAATTCCTCCGAAGCATAAAATCCATTAAGTTATTATCTATTTTATCCATCAATTTATTTCCTTTAAATTATATGTATCACATAAATATTTTACAAAGTCTTTATTGTTTCCAATAATAAATTTAAAATATTCTTGATTTTTTTTTGTTATTTTTTTATCAACTTTAGCAACAAGAATATCACGATCATCAAACCCATATTTTTTTTGGATAATATCTTGTAATGGTTTGACTGGATTGTCCCAGTCAGCCAATTTACTGCTGACCCCAAACTCGAAAACGATAAAATATGGGGGTTTCGGCATCTTTTTGATCTTGGGTAGTATTTGCAATAGTAATTTTTCATATTTTTTATAATCCCTTGTTTTAAATCGCTGCCCCTGCCAGCATTTGTTTACTGACAAGGGCTTTTCATTGCATTTAATAGATATCACTATTAATAATTAAGACAGCTTTCTTTCAACTGGTAGTGGCTTGTCTTTTTTAAAATCTGGAATAATAACATTAACCAATTCAGGGTTTTCAATAAAATAGCCAATCATGCCATTGACAACGTCTGATGAATATACATTTCTTGATTTAGCAATTTCATTGATAAAATTTAAATCATCTGAATAAAATCTGTGTGAACGCTTTACTGATCCACCGTCATACGAATATCGTTTGTAGGGACGTGTTCTGTAAACTGTTTTTTCTTTTATTTCAACATTTGATTCTTGTATAGGGTTATCGCTAAACAAAAAAGAAAACATTAATTTCAAAAAATAATACAACAAAACAGAAATAACGACACCACCAATAATTTCAATCATTGTTACTAAATTCATTTTATTACCTCTTTATTTTTAATTATCGATTTTAACCAATTCTGAATAATTTCATATTTGATTTTGTTACTCGCATATTCAACTGCTTCCCAACGCTGACTCAAAGCTGCCATAACCACATCATCATCATCTTTCATTGCACGGCTCGCATATTGCAATGCAAATCCATTCTGCTTAACCGCTTCAAGAACCACTTCTTTATCAAGTTTTACAATATCGCTTGCATACGCCAACGCATACCCATTTTGTTTCACCGCTTCCAAAACTTCTTCTTTTGTGCTATTTATATCAATCACTTTTAAACCCTGGCCCAATTTTCCGCAATATTACTAATCTTTTTGACATTGATACACCTCCAAGTGTAAATTAACAACCAAACAATAATACTGAATACGAATGTATTATATATTGTTTTTAATAGCGTGTCAACGCTTAATTATTAAATTCCCTCAGTGTATTTAACAGTCCCACGATCTGGTGACCAAAAGATTATACCGTTGTGTTGTGTATACCTAAAATCAACGTGTACCCAGTTTATATCAACTTCAATAAAACTTAGAAACGGCCATTTATCTTGGTTGTCAACAATGATTTTACGCAATTCCTGTGGGGTATACGCATTCGGAGTGTCAAAGTCAATAGCATTGCCGTTTTTGTGTTGGGATAAGTTTTTATCGCCACCCCATGACGGCAATCTATATCCACGATTATTAAATTCACCACCATACATCCAATCGTTGATACGAATTGATTTACCAATTAGTTCTCGAAACTCAAAAATAAACTGGTACACAAGTGGGTTTATTAATCCAACTGCAACAAATTCAGATAGTTCTTGTTTTTCTACACGAGAATATAATTCTTGTGGTATAAATTCATGCAGAGAAAAATTAGGGTGTAATTTCATCGTTTATTTAAAAATGATATCATAAGTTGATTAAGTTTTTCAATTGCTTTTTCAAGCCCATTTGTGGTGGATTCAAACGAACCACGCAAATTAGCAAGCTCTTTTGCAATTTCATCCAATCGAACACGGTTGTCTTTTTGTTTTTCGCTTTCAACTTTAAAAAGCGATGCCGGAACCATTTCATTTTTTATTCGGTTCACCTCAGCTTCAAGTTTGTCGATCATTTCTATTTTACTTTTATTTGTTTCAGAAGTTGTTTTTAAATTCTGAATCAATGCTGGGATATAGCTGTACCGCCACAACACTATAACCATTATTGCTACTGCTAAAAATGGGGCTAGTTCAGGGCTTGATTTTAATATATCAATTAAATACCACAAAAACGATGTTGGTTCCATAACATTATCATATAATTTTTTGACCCCTTTTTGTGATAATATTTAAAAATAAACGTAATTAAAACGAAAGGATAAAAAATTGACACCAACAACATACAATTTTCCAGAACTATATGAAGGGGATACATTTAACGGATTGTCTATTACTGCCAGGCAGTCACAAGGCGACCAGTTTAGCATTGTTTCAATTAATAGAGTAGGTAGTACAGCAACGGTGGTAACTAGCGCAGCCCACGGCCTATCAACAAGCAACCTAGTTAAAATTACTGGGGCAAACGAAATAAATTATAACCAAGTGTTTGTTGTTACAGTTATTGATACAACTACATTTACATTTACGGTTTTAAATGAGCCAGCTACACCAGCAACAGGAACCGTTAAAGGGCAAAAGATGATTCCGATTGATTTGACAAATGTTGCGATTAAAATGGAAATCCGTCAAAGTGAAACGGCAAAAAATTATTTAAAACAATTTATTGTTGATTCTGGAATAACTAAAACAGACGCTGCAAATGGCGTTTTTAGTATCGATGCTTTTATTGCAGACTTGCCAGCTACAAATTATTTTTATGACCTACAATTCACTTACAACAGCGGTGTAGTCACAACGTATTTAAAAGGCAAGATAACTGTTGTTAATGAAGTAACTAGCAATGGATAGCGTTGTTGATTTTTCTATTGTTGAAACAAAACAAGATATTGACCTTGTTGTTTCGCCAACTGATGCGTCTAGCATTCAGTTTGATATTATTGAACAGTCAACAAATGTTAATTTGGATATTTCTTTTAAAGGGCAGAAAGGCGATGCTGCTGTAATAGAGATTAGTCAAGATGCTAACAATATAATTACATTTGGAACGGACGGAAAGTTGTATGCTCAACCGCATCAATTCGCATCAACACAATGGTAAAAGGAGTATAAAAATGGCAGAGTTAAAAGTATTTAAGGAAACAGCGTTGCCAGGAACGCTACAAGCAAACAGTGTTTATTTGATTAATCCGGCAGGGCAATCTACCTATGTGGAAGCGTATGTCACAGGAACATCGGCATCAACTGTACGCCGGATGATTAAAGAGAGTGATATACAGGCAATGATTGATACTTCTATCGCTGGGTTTGCAGCTGTCGAGGTTGTTGCGGACATTGCAGCTAGGGATGCCTTGTCATTGTCTAACAACGCAGTTGTTTTGGTTTTGGATGCAAGCTCTGACCCTGATGTTAATAGCGGTGCAGCTACTTATATATACCGTGATGCTTCAAATTCGTTTGAAAGAATAGCTGAGTACGAAAGCATGGATTTGGTTGTAAATTGGGCTAATATTCAAAACAAGCCAACGTCAAGCGTGGCTGATATTGATGATGCTGTTACTAAAAAGCATACGCATACTAATAAAACTCAGCTTGACAAGGTGGGTGAAGATGGGAATGGTTATTTTACATACAATTCTCAAAACTATGTGGTTGTAGGCAGTACAAGTTGGTAATTTTTAAATGGCTTTAATTTCCATTTACAAGGTTGTTTCAAGCGTCCCAGCGAGCCTGGATGCTAATGCTGTTTATTTAGTCCGTACTGGCACAGGGTTTGATTTGTATGTATCTGATTCGACTGGAAGCATTGCTTATCAAATTAATAGCAGTGGGGGGGGTAGTAGTGAGGTTGTAGATGACACAACCCCACAGCTTGGTGGAGATTTGGATTTAAACGGCAATGACATTACTGGGACTGGCAATATTAGCATTACAGGCGAGATTGAAGCTGATATCCATATTGGTTCGCTTAGGGGTGAGATTCAATTCAAAGCAAAGGCTGGGGAGGCATTAACTAAAGGTGATCCGGTCTATATTAGCAGCTATGATACTGTTGGTAATACACCAATCGTTGGAATAGCGGATGCAAACGATTCGTCTAAAATGCCGTGTTTTGGGCTTGCAAATGAAAGCGTATCATTAAATTCATCAGTGAATGTAGTTACGTTTGGTACACTTTCAGGGCTTGATACAAGCGGTTTTAGTTTAGGGGATACCTTGTACATATCAAATACTGGGACACTTACTAATTCCAAGCCAGCAGGGGAATCGTCTTTAATTCAAAACATAGGGAAGGTTCAGCGTGTTGACAATTCATCTGGGTCAATAAAAGTTGGTGGTGCTGGAAGGACAAACGATGTTCCAAACCTTGACCAAGGTAATGTTTTTATCGGAAACGCAAGCAATCAACCTGAAACAAGGGGGCTTACATTAGATGATATTGCAGAAACAGCAACAAAGAAGCATTTTACTTCTGGTGATGAAACAAAACTTGACGGTATTGAATCAGGGGCAACCGCAGATCAGACAGCAGGTGAAATAAAAACAGCATACGAATCTAATGCAGACACCAACGCATTTACAGATTCTGAAAAAACAAAGTTAGCTGGCATTGCAGCAGGAGCAGAGGTTAATGTTAATGCTGATTGGAACGCCGTTTCAGGGGATGCTCAGATACTTAACAAGCCGACAACTATCACAAGTGCAGAGCAAACTAAGCTAGGGCATATATCAGTAACGCAAGCGGTAGACCTAGACGCCATGGAGTCTAATGTTGCAACAAATAACGCTAAAATAAGCAATGCAACGCATACAGGTGATGTGACAGGCTCAACAGCTTTAACAATTTCTGATGAAGCCGTTACCAATGCTAAAATGGCTCATGTTGCAACTGGGACTGTCAAAGGCAGAACGACAGCAGGCGCAGGCGATGTAGAAGACTTAGATATTGATACAACGCTTAAAACAGCTTTAAACCTAACAAAATCAGATGTGGGTTTAAATAATGTTGCAAATGCAGACACTACTAATGCAAGTAATATATCAAGTGGAACTTTGGCAGAAGCGAGACTACCAGCTATAAATGCAGACAACACAACAATAAGCAATTTAGAGGTAGATAATTTAAAAGCTGGTGTATTAGATACAGATTTAACATCCGTAAGCACAAATGATGATACTTTGGCAAGTGCTAAGGCAATTAAGGCGTATGTAGACGCTAATTCAGGTGGTATTGACCCAAGGGATTCATTTACTCAAAATAGCGGGCAGTATATAGCAACAGAGGGTATCCGAGCTAGGGATATAGGTGGAGTAGCGTTGCTTAACGATTCTGGAACTGGGGGTGTCTCAGTAGCCGATAACGGAGATGTAGACATTATTAGTGGAACCTTTACGGCAAGTGAAATAAAAGCTAAAAATTCAAATGGCTTGAAACTGTATGATGATGGGGGGAGTGGAGTCTTTGTTGCCGATGGTGGAAAAGTGGGTATTGGCAATAATAGTCCTGTTCAGAGGTTATCCGTTGGCCCAAGTCTGGGAACAAGTATACAAGCCTTTGGGCTTGGAGTAGAGGGTGGAATTGTAACTGGAACGGAAGATTATAATAATGTCATCGGCTTACAAAATTATGGCACAGGATCAAAACTTTTTTCTTACAACTACGGTAGTAGCGCGGGAACGCCAATATATATTCAGCCAGATAATGCAAATGTTTATCTAGCAAGAAATGGGGGGAATGTTAGTATTGGGAATGACACACCGAGCGAAAGACTAGATGTGTCAGGTAACGCAACAATAAGCGGTAAACTGGGCATTGGAAAGGTTGCAACAGACACTACTATTTTAGATATGGAGCGATCTGAAAAGGGTGGGGGGGGCTTATCCATTCGGCTAAAAAACACCAACACCGACACATCAAACAACGGTAGAAGCCATGCAGCCCTTGTCTTGGAGGGCAACAATGGAGCTGTTGTAGCCCAATATTATGCGGACGGTTTTGGTGGAACGGCTTATCTGAGAACATATACTAACCATCCAATATCAATTGGAACAAACGCAACAGAGCGAATGAGAATTGAGAATAATGGTAAAGTTAAGATTAATGACAGCCTGGGTATAGGAATGAGTCCGACACAGTATGCTGCTTTGGACATGGAGAAGTCCGTTAGTTCAGGGTCGGGGGCACAAATTAATTTAAAAAACACAGCAAGTGGAAACAGCTATGCAGTTTTGAATCTGTATGGAAACAATGGCGGGGTTTTAGGTCAGTTTTATGCTGGTGGTGGCACGGCAGTTTTAAGAACATACACTAACCACGGTTTAGTATTTGGAACAAATGGTTCTGAAAAAATGAGACTAACCAACAGTGGAAATTTTGGGATAGGAATAAGCCCTAGCCAGAAACTACACGTCAACGGAAATGCCATTGTGACTGGGTCACTGTCTAAGGGGTCAGGTTCGTTTGATATTGCTCACCCAGACCCAAAAAAGAAAGACACGCACAGATTAAGACATTACTTTGTAGAAACACCAAGTGCAGGGGGTAATATTTATAAATATCAAATAGAATGTAATGAGGGTGAAAATTATATTGATTTACCTGATTATTTTGAGCATTTAAACCAAGACAGTTTGGTATGGGCAAACCCTTTCAAACATTTTGGAAGGGCATGGGGTGAAGTAATTGATGGCGGAAAACGTGCAAAAATAGTATGTGAGCAATCCGGCACATACAATATTTTGATTTTTGGCGACAGAAAAGACGAAATTGCATTGAAAGAATTTGATGAATATGGTGTAGAATATAAGGTAGATAAAAATCAAAAAAACATAGGAGTTACGTCAAAAAAATGAGCTTAAAAAAAATAAAAGACAATCAGGAATTAATTAATGCATACAACAATTACATGGATATTTTAAAAGAATATCAAAATATCAAACAAAAACAAGCAGATGAGCTTGACCAGTTAAAGGCATCTCAGAACGATGAATTTTTAAAATTAAAAGACCAATTAATTGAAAAAATCGGGGTTTTGACTTTAAACGAGAATTTTAATTCTGTAGCATCGGAATCTGAAAAACAACAAATTCAAGATTTGCTTGCTGAATTATCTTAGTCAATATCTAAGTCGTCACCATCCTTATCAATAAACCCAGCCATTAAATTTGCAAGTTCATCTTTTCTAGCATGTGCAAACTTATTGGCTTGCGTTACCTCTATTGATAGGGCATAGAAGAAATCACCAAAGATAAGCAGTTCTTTAGATAATTCTTCACGTTGACGGTTTAAATGCATAGACACTGGCATTAATGACAAGTTACTTGTTTCCCAATCTTCCCAATAGGCTAACAATTCTCGAATAAGTTTAAAATTTACTTTGCTTTGTGCTTGGTTTATCATATTTATACCTTTTTTTATTATTATACAATCAAACTAAAAAAATTATATTGTTGTTTTAAAAATATGTCAAGGTTATATTTGTATTAATAATGTGTTACTATATAATCATGCCGAAAAAACCAAAATATGATTATAATATTGATAATATTCAAAAATTGCAAAACAAAGGAATGTCAATTATTCAAATAGCCAACCATTATGGATGGTGTAAGGTTAGTTGTCAGGCTTGGATTAACCGAAACTACACAAAGTCAATCCAGTATACAAAGAAGTAATTTTTTTATAGATTTGT
>Ga0213860_10000833_pt1 | contig 12422 bp, 9 predicted proteins | sample PICome_3_FD_160118 | JGI IMG/M metagenome (GOLD analysis project Ga0213860, IMG submission 160118) | Coastal seawater microbial communities near Pivers Island, North Carolina, United States - PICO550 | ecosystem: Environmental > Aquatic > Marine > Coastal | place: USA: North Carolina | collected...
GATTTAACTTTATCTGCCTTCTTGGGTCTCATTATAGATAGTTGTTTATACTTCATGTGGTTTCTTACAATGTAATAAACATTAGCGGTGTTACCACCAACTGATTCAATCCACTTCTTGTACTTCTTTACTAATCCTGCAGATACTTTCTCATGTCCAAAGTGTGTAATATGTCCTTTCTTTGGATGAATACCAGCAGTTTCATCTTTTCCTATATCATGGAACATTGCTGCGATTGCAATATCAATATCATCTTCTTTGATTGAACGATTTACAACTGTAATTGTGTGTTTAAGTACATTACCTTCGGGATGTTTATCTACTCTCTGTCCAAAGTTCTTTAGATTGTAAACTCTCTTTTGTAAATCAGAAGGCATCTTTTTAAATAGTGATTTGAAATCGGTGATTCCTAATTTTTTAAGTTCTGATTCGCCCATTCTTTGTAATCCTGCTGGTGGTGGAGTCAAAGGATTGTAACCAAAACATCTTCTTCTATAATCTTGTTCTGATTCATTTGGTAATCTTTCACATTGTTCTTTTATGTATTTATCCTTTTTTAATAATGTATCTAACTCACTACCATCTGCTTCTTTACCAAATCCTTTACCAATTTGTTTTTTCCAAAGTAATTCTAAAAATTCTTTTCTTCTTTTTGGTGATAAACCTTTTAACTTTTGATTAATTTGTTTTCTGTTTTTGTAAACATACTTTTTGAAATCCATATAAAAGAAATCATTAACTCCTTCTTGATAAATGTAATCATCAATTCTTCCATATTCTCTCATGATGATACCTGCAACTGCATTTGCTTGATTCTCGATAGGTGTACCATCTTTTCCATCCTTGATAGGGTCTTTTAGTAATCCAAGTTCATCTTGTTTTCTATGAACTAATTCATGTGCAATAGTTCTACAAATATCAGCTGTTAATCTTCCTTCGGTAGCACAAAATATTTCTTTTGTTTGTGGATTAAATCCACCTAAACTTTTATGAGTATCAGAATATTCTGTACCATTCATTAAAGTTATCTTTGGGGTTTCTTTTAAGTTTAATCTTTTACAAGCATATTCTACAAAGTTATTGATACATTGTGTTTTTTTATCTGATTGTTCTTTGATTGGTTCGTATTGATACTCTTTACTTGATTCCGAATCTTTTCTATATTCTTTATTTCTCTTTGCAAATCTTTTCATATCTTCAGGACCTGCATATCCAATCATTAATTCGTTTGTATTATTTTTACCACCAAACTTTTCTGCTTCTTTATCTCTTAATGCTGGTAAGAATCTAAATCTTGCTCTTTTAAGAACTCTTTTCTTTTTTCTTAATACATTCTTATGAACTATCTTTGCTTGTTGAATTGATAAATCTTTTTTCTTTACACCAGGAAATAAATCTTTCATAAACTCATCATAAACTTGTAGATATGCCTTTTTGTATGCAATCTTTTTGAGTTTAGAAAGAGGTTTTCTCCTCATCATAGTTCTTTTTCTTCTTCTTGCAATTTGAGCTTTCTTACCAGCCATGGCTGCTTTTCTTCTAAGTAAATCTGCTGGTCTTAGTTTACCTTTACTCTCATCTAATCCCATTTTCTCTTTCCAAGAATCAAATGCATCAAAATCATATTCTTGTTTTTGTGAATCCCATCCACACGAATGACAAAGATATTTTTCATCATCTTCAGATTCTATATCCCAAGAGTGATTACACTTTTCACACTTTACAGCAGTTCCTGCAAGTTCTGCAATAAATCCTTCTTTCATCAGTCGAAAAGTTACAACTTTTCTACCATTGATAGTTGGCATTCCATGTTCATCTTTACCAATAGTTTTAACAACTGTTTTTTTGTTTTTAAATCTACCAGTCATAATAGTATCACCAACTTTTACAGGTAGTACTATGTTTTCATTTAAAGATGCTTCGTACTCTTCTTGTGATTCTTTATCACCTTTCTGTGCATCAAGTGATATATCTTTTTCATCTTTGTTAATTCCTAAACCTTTAACCAATTCATATCCAACCATTGAAGCCGCTCGAGTAGAATGTTTAAACCAATCTGAATATGCTTTAGATGAATAGATGTCAACTTGGTTAGTTGCCGTAGTTGTACCTAAAACACCAGCTGGGAAATAACTAACTGCCTTTACTGGCCCATCAGGATAAGTTGGATGGTCATAATAATCCTCAATTTCTTTTGAAGTAATCATATTAATTACCTCGTATCCTATTCTTGTAGCTCTATCTACATTGATACGAGAAAATACATCGTAGTTAGGAAAAAAGAAGTTTGGCCCATCATCAACTTGACCTGTGGTAATCTTCGAACTTTCATTGATGAGCCATTCTTCAATTCTTTCTTTAGGAATTTCAATTACTCCCTCATTAAGTTTATCAGTAATCATCTTGAAAATCGTTGCATTAAACTTTCCATACGCTCGTTTCTTAAAGAAATCTTTTTTCTGTTCATCAGAACCAACTGATAAACCATTACGAGTTTCTGTACCACTTATTCCACCACCACTTGATGGTGCAGCATAAACATAACCCCCATCTCTATATCCCACAGAAGGTTCTCCTTTGTATGGTCGGAAGTATTTACCACCTAATCGGTTTTTATCCTTCTCACCAACAACAGTTACAAACGCCGTTGAATCTTCATCAAACTTTTTAAGAATTTCTGTGGGTTTATATGGATTTTTGACTTTATGTATTTTGGATTTTGGGATTCCAAACATAGTAGTCATAATTTTCACCTTCTCTTTGAAGTTAAAAGGTGATTTAGGTCTTTCAACCTTATCAGATGTACCAATGAATACATTATCCTTACCGAACTTTTTGATAAGGTGCTGGTAAGTACCATAATGTCCTTTGTGCATAGGTTGAAATCTACCCACATAGATAACTACGGTTTTTTTAATAGGATTTTCATCCTCCATTATGCTCTCTACGAGAAATTTGGAAAGTTCATTCATATTTGGTACACCTTATCAGTATATAAATATGGAAGAAAAAAGAATTAGTGGTTTTTATAAATAAAAGGGTCTCGTTTACGAAGTTCTTCTAATTTCTTTTTATAAATACGATTCCTTTTTCTATTTTTAAAGTAAGTTATAATTTTCTTGATTAGGCCCATGACTAATTAATTTATTTAAGTTCTTAATATAAGTATTTCCAACCTTATCTTCTTGATACGATAACAAAACTTTTCTATTGTGTTCTAATATAGGTTTTAGAGATTTATTAAGTTCATCCCACTCTTCATTAGATTTTTTAATTAGAGATTCTATAACTTCTAAAACTTTTATGATTCTATGAGAATTATCTTGTATATTATCGTAACTTTCATCCCAATAATCACCAAAAGTTTTGAATCCCAAATTTTTTAAATATTTTAAAATGTGAGGTCTTCCAACAAATACAAATGGATGTAAGTGTGCCATTGGTTTCCATGTTTTTTCAGATATGTAATCACCAAGTTCATAAAACAAAGTTTCTGTTGTTATTGAAAAATATGTTTGCTTATATAAATCAGAAGATTCAAATCCAAAACCCCATACTGAGTTAATATCATCATAATCAAGTGTGTTTTTTTCTCTTTTGGACATTTTACGAAATCCACTCATTATTAGATTTTTAAAATCTTGGTCTTTCATATAAGGTTCATCGTTGTGGCCACTACCTTGAACTAAATCCATACCAGCATCTTCTCTATGAACCATATTAATATCAAATGATGTAAGTGTATCATCAAAGATTCCTTGTTCAAGTAGATAACTTATAATTAATATTCTATGTGGGCCTAATCTTCTATTCAAACATAAACTTTTTTTATTTCTGTTTGTTAAAGTGTCAAACTCATCTAAACTCATAAGTGTATTAACATTAGAGTTCCCATTAAATTCTATAATATTGTCTTCAAATAATATTTTATTTGTATCTTTTGCTTTAGCAAGTAATGACCATGGATAAAAACAGGTATACAATAAATTATCTTGAGGTTCTTCTTTTAGATATTCTTTATAGATATCATTTGTATTCATCGAAGAGGTAATAACAATTACTTTAGATGGATTGATATTATTTCTATTACAAGCTTCATGAATTGTTCTAAATAAATTAGATTGAATATCTCCTTCAGAACTATAATCAAATATAAAATAGAAATTTTTAGCTTTAGAATAATCTATTGCCTTTTTTGATATGAAATCAAGACAATGTAAATTTTCATGATAGGATATATCTGCACCTGTTGAAATATTTACATTACCAAATGGATGAATTGTATAAAAATAATTTTCTTGTGAATTTTGAACTGTATTACTATGTGAATTATAGTGTAAGTTATTGATATGGTTATTTTTCAAAAATTCCATTGGTAAGTTCAAGTTACAATCATATACAGACATCTGTGTATAATCTTTATTAAACTTATCTATGAAATCATGAGTAACAAAAAAGTTATGTTCCCAAAGATAATTGGTGTGTTTCCAATTAATTCCATTTGGTACAAAACCCTTGGGGCCTAAAACATCAAATACTCTTCTAATTATCATAATAGAGTTGTGGATATTCTACTAAAACAGTAACTCCACCTCTATCTAATGCTTCTTTATATGCAGGAAGTATTTTTTCTGCCTTATCTAACTTTACAACTGGTGTATGTTTTAGTATTGATGAAAACTCTTCTGTATAATCTGCTTTATGTTGATGACCAGGGTCTAATGGTGTATCACTTCCCTTACCAACCCTAACAATTAAAGTTGGATTCCATTCATCATCAGACATTATTTTTATTTTATCAGCATGATTTACCAATTGGTTTGCTGCACAAATTAAGAAATCCCATCTTGGATAAAAAGATACAACAGATTTACCTGCCATACCTAATCCTAAACTCATTCCCATTTGAACTTCTTCCATTACTGGTGTTTCTATCATTCTTTCTTTTGGCAATCCCTCAATTGTTTTACTCATTGGATTACCATAATAAACTATCTGTTGCCCGATGAAAATCATATTTGGGTCATCCATACAAAGTTTCATTGCTTCAGTTAAAGCATCTAAATATGGTGTAAATTCTGGTTGTGCCATTATGGTTTTGAATTAGGGTTGAATTGGTCTTTGTTTTCTTTGTACCATGAAAGTGCATCTCTCAATCCACTATCTAAATCGTATTTAGGAGTCCATCCTAAATCTCTAAGTTTTTTATTATCTAACAATCTTACAGGTATCATAGGAGCTTTATTGTTTACAAACTCAATAGGATTATCGTTACCTTCGATTTCTTTGATTTTATTTAGAACTTCCATAACTGTATATCCTTCACCATAAGATACATTGTAAATATCATATGTATCAACCTTTTCAGCAACTGTAATAAATCCACTTACCATATCATCAACATGAATTACATCTCTTACTTCAGTACCATCTCCCCATAGTGGAATTGGATTCAATCCATCAGCAACCTTTCTAATATTTGCTGGAGTTACATGACATTTTTCATAATCGTACTTATCATTCGGCCCATAAGCATTTGAAGGTCTAATGATTACACATTGCATCGGGTCGTGAATCTGATTTGAAAAGAAATCACAAAGTGTTTCACAATATCTTTTCATCCAACCTACTGCTTTGTAAACAGGTACAATATGTGGTGTTTGTACTTCCATATCTTCTCTGCAAGGAATATCTCCTAAATCAGGATATGTTGTGTTTGAGGAAATAAAAATAAATTTTCTTACTTTATGTTTCCATGATTGTTCCATAAGATTTACATTCATTTCTATATTAGGTGTAACATGAAGTAAAGGATTAAATCTTGTATCTAAAGCATTAGAAGTATTTGCAGCCGCATGAATTACAACATCACAATCTTTAGATACAACTTCACAGAAATCTGCATCTTGTAAATTACCTTTTATGTGTTCTACATTTTCACATCCTTCGAAATCGTTTCTCAAATCTCTACTCCAAGATGTTGCTCTTAGATTTGTGTAACCTAATTCATATAACATCTTAATTAATCGTGAACCTATAAATCCACTTGCACCTGTAACTAATATTTTGTCTGTTTTTTTCATAACTTGTTTAAATTTATTTTTTTGTATATAATTTCTGTTAATTTTTTATGACCTTCTATTGATAAATGGTCATCTTTTACTGGTATATTTTCTATATCACTTAATAATAATTTATTTTTTATGGCCCAATCTTTAATTGAATCATCCTGGCATTCTATATATCTGTCAATATCATAAAAAATATCATTTACTTCATACGATAACCAGTAATTTGTTATATTTTTATCTTCACACCACTTATTAAATAAATCAAGTTGCATTTTTAAATTTTCAACATAGTAGTCTTCATCATAAATATGTGTTGCATATATTTCATAAAAAGTATCATAGATATCTTTATCTTCTTCAAAACTTTTGTAATCCCAATCTTTTTTCATAAAGTTTTCATCCATAGTTTCGGTTAACCTACCACCAGAATTGTAACTATAATAACAATTATCTAACCTAAATGATAATCTTGTAAACATGCTTAGTTGATTTACAATTAAAATTTTTTTACCTTGTTCTAATAATGAATTTAAAAGTTTGTAAGTTGTATGAAGTATATAGTCATTAGATGAACAACTTTTTGATATGTTTAAAAAAGGTATATTTAGTTTTTCAGATAAAAATTTTGCATAATTATTATTATACATAAATTCATCCAACTCATCACCATTTTTAGATTTTCTATCATTTAAAAATTCAAATATTTTTGGATTATTTAAACCACCCCCCTCACTAAAACTACAACCATTTACGACTAATATATCGTATTCACTATTTTTGATACTCATTTAAGTAATAATCTATTGTTTCTTTTAATCCTTCTCTAAGAGATACTTGTTGAACTACACCGAAAGATTCAGCTCTTTCTGTACTCATCAATCTTTTTGCATCTCCATTTGGTTTTGTACTATCCCATTCGATACCTACTTTTTTACCATACATCTCCTCATAGATATCTACAAGAGTTTCAGCAAGTTCTCTAATGGTAACACCAGTACCACTACCTAAGTTGATTGGTTGTGTTAATTTTTGTTCGTATGCTTTTATGATTCCATCAGCAACATCACCAGCGTAAATAAAATCTCTGATTGGTGAACCATCTCCCCAACAAATTAGTGGATGTTCCTTTTCACCAAATAATCTTTTGATAAGTGATGCAATTACAGTTGATTCTGGTCCGAAGTTATCATGTCTACCATAAATGTTTGCTGGTCTTACAACCGATGCCTTATTCCAATCGAATGATACAGAATAAACTTCAGCTTGTAATTCACCTAATCTCTTTGCCCATCCAGCATACTTATCTTTTTCTGATGGGAAGGTTTTCCATACATCATCTTCGTAAAATACTTCAGCTGGTTGATAAACTCCAACTGTTGATGTGTAAACATACCATTCAACATCTTCCAATCGAGCCGCCTCCATCATATTAGTATTGAATTGTAACATCGGTACAAAGTAATCAGCGGGTTGTTCCATAGCCCTCTTAGGAGAACCCTTAACACCAGCTATATGAAAAATGACATCTTGACCTTCTACAACTCTTTTACAAGAAGAGAACTCTCTTAAATCTGCTTTGATGAATTGGTAGTTTTCATCTTTATATTTTTCTATTTGATTATCTGGTTGTCTAATATCAACCGCAGTAACAAATGCACCTCTATCGATACACTTTTGAACCATGTAGTTACCAACAAGACCGTTGGCACCTGTAATTAAAACCTTTTTATCTTTCATTGTAACTTATTAAAAATTTTATCTATGCTGTTTTCTATATTCAAAGAGTTGAATTTTGTATTGTTATATATACATATATGTTTTACATTTTTATATAATAAATTTAACTCTTCAATTGTTTTTTTATTTAAATTGAGTATTAATTCTCTAATTTTCATATATCTTTCTTTTGGGTTTTCAATTTCATCATAACTTTCATCCCAATAATCACCAAAAGTTTTGAATCCCAAATTTTTCAATTCTTTTAGATACTGATATGGCCCTATTAAAATAAAGGGTTGAAAATTCAGTATTGGTTTTAAAACTTTTTCAGATATAAACAATTCATTATTTTGAAATGATGTTTCAGAAACAATATGAATTACTGAATCTAAAAATAATTTTTTATCAAATGTATTATCTGTTCTAAAATTATCAACCTTTCCATTTGTATCTAATTCTATTGGTAGTTTTTTATTGTATTCCTCAGCAGTTAACTGATATTCATCTCCATGATAAACATTACAATATGGAACTACTGCTTGTAAAAAACTAAAATAAGAATCTGAAAAATCGTTTGTTAGATAATCATGTAGTAAAGATAATCTATGATGTTTATCGTTGTTTCTACTAAACGATAAAAACTTTTTGTTTCTATATAAATTCAATTCAGATTCTTTTATTTCTTCACTCACATATCCTAAATCATTTGATGTGTTATTAAAGAAATTATTTTTAGAAAAAATAGCCTCTTCAAAGAAATAATGAAATGTATGAATATCTTTGTATTTAGATAATGAAACATTTGTATCTAAATATTTTATTTTATTTTCTATTCCAAGTTTTTTTACATATTCAAGTAATTGAAGAAACATTTCTTCATTACCAGGGTCTGCAACACAACAAACTAAAACCAAAATATCTGATGTTGATATATACCATATCAATTCATCATTTAACATTCTTGAAAAAGATTTATATCCTTCTCGTGTTTCTATTAACAAAACATTTTTACGATTTTGTAAAATATTGTAATCATTAGTATAATCGTAATTTGAATGAATGTAATTTGTTATAGGCCCTTGTTGGATGTTTTCATTTGTTGGTATTATGAAATTTAAAACACTACCCATTTTCCTGTTCCATAGTGTGGATATTTAGATTTGTATTTATAATAAATCACATCTTCTGGTATTTCTCTCTGAATATTATTCCAAGTATGTGCCGTTGGTGTGTTGGTAGAAACTTCATTGTCTTCTACTACAAAGTTAATTGGTAAATCAAAGTTTCTTGCATATTTGTGTACTTCATAAAATACACCTGTTTCAAATGTCATATCTCCAATGAAACACCAAACCTTGTTTGGACTATTATCTTCTTTTAGTGCTCTTGCAACACCCAATGCAATTGGTAAGATACCAGTTACAATAGCTGATGAATAAAATTTACAATCTTTATCAATAATGGTAATTGATTTACCATCTAATATTTTTTGTTTTAATACTTCTGGTTCTACGCCATGTAAAAGTGCATGATAGTGAGACCTCCAAGTTGAGAACACCCAATCTTCAACACCTATTTTTTTGAATACTTGAATTAATTGTTCTTCGTTACCATGTGATAAATGTATTGGGCCTCTAATTTCACCATTTTCCCAATGTGATATAATATCATCTTCGAAAGCTATTAATTGTTCTTTTGTTAAGTTTCCATCTAACCATCTATCTTCGTGATAATTTAAATTTTTAATTTTCTCCATTTTTATCTCTATTAGAAATTATTGGATTAGTACAAGGCCAATCAATTTTAAACCTTTTACTATTCCATTTAATTGTTTGTTGTTTATCTACATCGTTAAACTCTCCAATATATGCCATTTTGTAATTAAAAATACTATCATCTTTCATTACATAATGTCCATTTGCAAACATTGGTGGAATTAATACTTGTGTTGCTGTTTCTGGTGTTAACATAAATGATTCCCACTTTCCATATGTTGGGTTGTTAGTTATACTACCACCTCTTAAATCTAAAACTACTAAATAAATTTTTCCATGTAAACAACTTACAAGTTTCCATGTTTTATCATCATAATGTAAACCTCTTAGAACACCTTCTTGTGATTTAGAGTGTCTATCGTGTTTAAATTTTAATCCTTTATTTCTATCAGCTGCTGGTAATACTCTATCGTAATAATCTGAATGATATGTTGTAGATATAGAACCTCGTGCTTCATGATACACCGATGGCTGTACTACCTTAACTTGGTTAAGTACAGTTCCATGGTAAAAATGGAAATCATTCCAATCTCTTTCTTTATAAAATATACTACGTCCTTGAGCCATAACCTAATGGGAAACCATTCCTATACTTTGAACTTAAATCTTGTATAAGAATAGTATATGTTTTAATTAATTCTACTATTCCATCATCTAATGAATATTCAGGCATCCAACCTGTGGATTCAATCTTATCATTAGAAACTATATAATCTCGCTTATCAGGGTCTTCATAATAATCAGAATATGTAATTGCAAAATCAGGTACATATCCTTTAATTTTTTCTACCAACTCTTCTTTTGATAAATTGGCATCTGATAAACCTACATTGAAAACTTCTCCACTATGTTCTTCGTAGTTTTCAATCATAAATAAAAATACATTTGCAACATCTCTTATGTGTATGTAATTTCTTACAAAATCTTTCTCAAATATTGTAATGTATTTATCTGTCAATGCTTTGTAAACAAATTCATTTACTAACAAATCCATTCTCATCCTTGGTGATGTACCAAATACAGTTGCCAATCTTACAGAGATTCCTCCTATCTTAAGAACCTCACTTTCAGCTTTTACTTTGGTTACACCATAATGTGATATTGGGTTTAGTGGACTTTCCTCAGTACACTCACCACTCTCTCCTATCCCATATCCACTATTCGTGTTCGGATAAACCACCCTTACTTTTGTACCTTCAACTAATTCACATATATATCTTACATGCTCATAGTTTACTTTGGTTGCTAAATCTTTATCTCTATCACAAGCAGGAAATCCTACGATTGCTGCAAGTGGTATAATTACATCAAAATCAAAAACTAAATTTTCAAGTAATTCTGAATTTCTTACATCTCCATATATAAATTCAAAATTGGGGTTGTGTGAAAATATAATAGATGAAGTTTGATTATACATTAGATTATCTAATACAGTAACTTCATAACCTTTACTTAATAACTTTTCTGTGATTACTGAACCTAAATATCCAGCTCCTCCTGTAATTAAAATTTTCATATCATTGTTGTATTAAAAACATTTACTAAATTTTTTTCAAATTTCTTACTTACAAATTTTTGTTTTACCAAAGATTTGTTATATTGAAGAATCGGTTGCATTTCTTTAATCATATCAATCATTTCTAATTTAGATTTACTACAAACTAATTTAACTTGTTCAATTAACATATCTGCTCTTTTTTTGAAATTCAATTCTTCATCATATGATTCATCCCACCATTTATCAAATGTTTGAAAACCTAAACTCTTTAAATGTTTTAGAATGCCAGGATTTCCATTTATAAAAAATGGATGTAAATTCATAATTGGTTTAATTGTCTTCTCGGTTACAAATAAATAGTTGTTTTCTGCATTTGTTTCTGATACGATTGAAAAGTATGTTTTTTCATACTCATCTTTTCTACTTAAAAAATTATGATACCAAGCAACTTCCTCTTCATTATCATTATCAATCACAAGTGGATACCATTTGTTTATACTTTTTTTCCAAGTTTGCCAATCTTTTGTTGTAATACCAAGATTACCATTATTGTTTTGAGATTTAAGTAGATTATCAAAATCTTCTGTTTTAAATAAAGATATTATTCCTTTATCTAATAAATTATTTTCGTACAATTTATTTACAACATATGGTCTATGTAATCTAGCCGAGTTTCTATTGTACATTAAATAATATTTTTCTTTTTCATCAAACTTTAAATCTTGTTGAAGAGAATATTCATATCCATTTTCAACTATACTATTATTTTGTTCTTCTGTTTCAACTATAAACTGACCTGATTTATAAATGTAAAAATCATTATTATAAACATAAACTTGATTTCCTTTAACTGCAGGATGTTGTCTAAATTTATTAATATGTTCGTTACAAGTTGAAATAACAAATCTTCTTTTTCCTTCTATATTTTGAGTTTTTAAAAACTCATCAGCTTTATCTAATAATTGTGATTTATGTTCATAAGAACCTTCACGATTATCCATCATTATTATTTTAAAATTTTTATTTTCTCTAATGTAATCTAATAACTTTGGTGAAAATAAATCTTTAAATTTTAAATTTTGATTAAGATAATACTCAAAAAAGTTTGATGTGTTTGTAGATTCAAGTACTATAAAAAAAAGATATTCATTTTCTCTATATCTATTTGATTCTAATATATCACCAACTTCATTAACTCCAATTCTATTCCATTCATTGTTATGACTGATGAACTCATCTGCAAACATACCACTTTGAAATTGAAAATCAGTTGGGTTGTTTGGTGGTGATAATAAAACACCAGGATGTTCTATATTATTTTCAATGTGATGTAAAACATTAATAGGTAGAGTGTACTTA
>Ga0213860_10000836_pt1 | contig 12408 bp, 22 predicted proteins | sample PICome_3_FD_160118 | JGI IMG/M metagenome (GOLD analysis project Ga0213860, IMG submission 160118) | Coastal seawater microbial communities near Pivers Island, North Carolina, United States - PICO550 | ecosystem: Environmental > Aquatic > Marine > Coastal | place: USA: North Carolina...
TTGTATCCCAAGAGATCAGAGCAGCAGAAGATCCAGAGTTTGAAACCTTCTACACGAAAAACATTCTCTTGAATGAAGGTATGCGCTCTTGGATGGCAACCATTGATCAACCCCATGAAAACTTTGTCTTCCCTGAGGAAGTTCTTCCTCGTGGCAATGCTCTCTAAATAAAAGTAAAACATTATGATTGGTTCACTAGATCCAGAAGAAAGGGTCCTTTCGGATCCTTCTATTGCCGAACAAATTTCAGACCTGATGGATAAGATGGGATGGGATTGTCACGATGACATTCATGTTGAGTCTGCTGGTTCATCTGTCTATATGATTGATGGAGCAGGTACTAAATGGGCACCATTAAAAGGAACCGTAAAGTACAACAAAGATGCTTTCATTGTCATTAAGAATCGATCGCGAGATCCGATTGTTCCTTCTCAAAAATCCGACCAGTAAATCTAAAATAAATAGAGGGTAACAACCCTCTATTTTTATGTCCAATTATTATTATCCAGAGGGACCACTGGGACCAATCTGTGATGTAGTCGGGGATGATGCACCGAAGAAGAAAATTATATTTGATGAAGGTGATGGCAGAGAGTATACTTACGGACCCCTAGAGTTTCCTGATATGGAAGCGGTAATGCCTGGCGTTCCCGCTCTTACTGGTCGTAGGTGTAAGAAAAGAACACTTTCGGACGGAACTATTGAATATTATGATTGTGAAGATACATTTTTAAATCCTCTTCCAGAGAGTGATACTGGTCTTCCTAGTCAGTTTGATTACGATTGGAAAACTAACAGTCAATCTCCATGGGGTCTTGACGATGACTTTGAGGAACCTGATATTTCTGAAATTAGTTGTTCACCTTTTGATCCTGACCAGAATATTATTCCTGTAAGAGTTTATAATTCAGATGGAACTTTTGTAACTAGAGTACAAACAGAAAGATCTAGTCCAGTTACTTTTAACGTGACATCTGAAGATCAAACGTTTATAAACGACGCTACGATTACAGCAGAGTTTTCTACAGATCAACAGAACTTGGTGATCGGAGGAACTGGAGACGGCATCGTTCAACTTGAGTTAGACTGGGATGATAAACCAAGTATCTCTGGTCAAGCAATCGGTACGCTTACTGTTGCAGGAGCATCGATGAGTCAGGGTAATAAAGAGAAAGGTACAAAGAGTGTATCAGTACAAGTAACTGCAGGACAATCATATCCAATTGTTTTAAGTGGGAACTCTGGTACTTCTGGAAGCAGACTTGCAAGCAGTACAGTGATTGAATATGATGATGATGTACCAGGATTTGATGTTAATGCCACATTGAGAATTTCTGATATCTTACCATTAGAACCAACCAGCAATGTTGCAGGTTATTGGAGTGACGAAGGAAACAAATATGCTGTATGGACTAACCCTGCTATCTGTACATTGCCACAAATCACACAACAGGTAACTTATCAAATTCCTATTCCTGAAACAGGAACGTATGGATTTGAGTTTGCTTGTGATGATAATGCTCAGATGTTTTTGAATGGTAGTAATGTACCATTCATGAATATCACTGGTGGTATCTTTGAGGGTGGATCACTTAATACACCATATACTTCTACAACAACTCTGAATGCAGGTACATTAGAATTAGTAGTAAAGTGTACAAACTCTGATGCTGGGTTTAACGATGGACAAGGAAATCCAACTGGACTTGCATATAGTTGGCAACGAAATCCTGGTGGTTGGTATATAAAAATCTGTCAAGGTGGTAATTGCATACCAGTAAATAACATTCCGTGGGTTGCATCAGGACCACATCCTGCTTGGTCTGACTTTATGAATCTCTATGCAGTATGGGTATCATCTCACTTAACTGAATCAGGATCTCCTAAAACTGCAACTTGGAATATTCCTATCACTGATACTGGTAATTATCAATTGGATGTTCAGGCAGACAATCAAGCAGTCATAAGTTTTGATGGTGTTAGTCAAGGCACAGTTAATTCATTCACAACTACAACATCTTATTCACTAAATAATATTACAGCGGGTGGTCACACCCTTCAGGCAGTAGTAACTAATAACGTTGAGACAGTTGATAACTGGTCTAACAACCCAGCAGGTGTTGCATGGACCTTGACAAAATTAAATACTCCGTCTAACATAACTGCTAAGTTCAAAAATAATGGAGACTTACAAGTTCAAGGATCTGGTACTGGAACTATTCAATTGAACTTCTCTTGGGATGAAACTCCTGAATACACCAGTGCTAACGTTTCTGTTGCATTTGATTCAAATGGTAATTTAGTAGCAACTGGAACTGGATCTGCAACTGTTCAATTAGATTTTGAATGGAATGATAATCCTAATACCTATGGACAGGCATTAGGAACTGTTGCATACTCTTCATTGAGTGCATCATTTACACAAACTCTAGGTGCTAGAAGAGGAAATTCTTCTCAGACTGTATCAGTTACAGCAGGAAACACATATAATGTGAGCATCTCTAATAACCCATTTGGATTTACTCTTAAAGATAATGGGGGAAGACTTTGTTTCTATGATGGAGATGGTCAAGATTGTAATGCTTCATTGTTCATTGGCACTGTTACACAGGCACAAACTGAAGTTGCAGCAGACAATGCAGTTGAATCTTATTCGGTCGCAGGGTATACATTTACCACTGGATCATCAAATACTGGATCAAACTCTGCAACAATCAATGTAACTGCAGGAACTACATATCCTGCTACCATTGTTAATAATCCTAATGGATTTAGTTTGAAGAATTCAAAGAGTAAAATTTGTTTTCAAGATAGTCTTGGAACTGACTGTAATGCTCAGATCACTATCGGAACTGTTAACAATAACAATCAAAATGCTATTGTTGCTTCTTCATTAGATTTAAGTTCAGATGGAACTGGAAATTTAATTTGGCACACCAGACTTGCTTCTGGATACGAATACACGGATGTTTAATGGAACTACCTAAAATCAAAAACGACAAACTCCCAAAAGAATTGAAAGAAATTCTTGGCGATGCTGATGCTGAGTTTGATTTAGTCGTTGACCCTATGGATGTAATTAACATACAATTAAATCCTGATGAATACTACGAATCAAGACATAAGACCGCTCAAATGTTAATAGAATCCCGTAAAAAACTAGACGAATATAGGAGAAAACAACATGAGATTCAAAGACACGATCAAGGGAGCGAAAAAGATCCTTAAAGTAGCAAAGAAAAACCCAAATCATTATACTGCTGATGAACTTCAGTATGTTCGACTCCTGAAAAAACAGGCAAAAGATGCTTTGGAAAGGAAACGATCCCAAAGTAAAGATTAAAATGTGCTAAATACCTACTTGTAACGTTACAAAATTGTAATACTTGACCTTCTCGAAGGTCTGTGTTATAATATTTCCCAACGCAGACAAGTCGAGTCTGCTTCCATCTGCGGGTAAACACTCCGCAAGTAAACAAATAGGTAAACAACTATGATTAAAACTGCTTTCGCTGCCGTCGCAGCTGCTTCTACACTAGCTGCCCCTGCTGCATTTGCAGGTCCCTACGTCAACGTAGAAACCAATGCTGGTTGGACTGGTTCGGATTACACTGGTGCAACGACTGATTTCCATGTGGGCTACGAAGGTGCTCTTGGCGCTTCTGGTTCTTACTACGTCCAAGGTGGCGCTAGTCTGATCGCTCCTGACGGTGGCACTGACGAGACTGTACCTTCTGGTAAGGCAGGTGTCGGTCTTGCTTTGACTGATACTCTCGGTGCATACGGTGAGATCTCTTTCGTCGGTTCTGGCGATGAGGATGTCGATCGTGGCTATGGTGGTAAACTGGGTGTGAAGTATAGCTTCTAATTTCAGAACTATATAATTTAAACTTGGGGACCAAGAGGTCCCCTTTTTAATACTATTGCAATCATCACTATGAAATTTGTTGTATACACACGCAATGGGTGTCCCTATTGCACAAAAGTAAAACAGGTTTTATCTGCTAAAGGATTTCCCTACGAGGAAATGAAACTCGATCAAAACTTTAATCGAGAAGAATTTTATGCAAAGTTTGGCAGGGGTAGCACTTTTCCTCAAGTTCTGCTAGACTCTAAAAAGATCGGTGGATGCACCGATACTGTTCAATATTTGCGCGAAAACAAACTTATCTAATGGAAGAAGAATTCTACGAACTTGTTGAATCTGCTATTGATGCAGCATTTGAAAAGGACTGTTATCTTTTTAACTGCTCAACGTACTTGAAGTATAATAAAACTACTAGGAAACAAGTTCAGGGATTCATCAACTCATCCACTGCTGGTAACATTGCCCTTACTTGCGCTGATTTACAGTCTTATATTAAGGGTGGTGACAAAGTTCTCCGTGAAGCATATGGACACATCGGCAAACCAAAAGCAAGGAAGATACACAAGTATCTCCAGAAAATCCTATTGGATGCGGTAGAATATGAGAAAACCCGCCGACCAGGACGTAAAAAACGTTCTAAATAAACTTAGTTACCCTAGGGGGAAACATGTTAATTGCTTTGGCAGTTCTAGTTACAATCGGTGCATTCATTCTAGGAGTCACCGTTTCTTGGTTAGCGAAAGGTTACGTTGAAGATTACATCGAAAATGCCGCCTACGCTAAATCAGTTACCCATCCAGAGATGTTCGATGAAGAAGGAAACATGATACACGATGAACTCATCTACGTCAGACCTCCGTCTCCATGGGATCACATTCATGACACAGAGGATGAGGAAGATTAATTAATCGGAGTTTATTATGCCCAAATCTATGGAAAATAGTAACCCTAGGTTACTACTCAGTGAGATTTTGAGAAAGGTCTCCAACGCTAAAACTAAGAAGGAGAAAATTGATCTCCTTCGTAAACATAATACAACTGCTCTAAGGCAATTGTTGATTATCAACTTCGACGAGAGTGTAGTCTCTATGCTCCCTGAAGGTGATGTTCCCTATACACCTAATGATGCTCCTGTAGGTACTGATCACAGTCGCCTAGAACAGGAGTATCGTGGTCTCTATAGGTTCTTCAAAGGTGGTGCAGATAAACTGCCAAACCTCAAGAGAGAATCTATGTTTGTTCAACTTTTAGAAGGACTTGCTGCTGAAGAGGCAGAACTCATGGTTCTCGTAAAGGATGGACGCATGACCGACAAGTATAAGCGAATCACTAAAGCAGTGATTAGTGAAGCATTCCCAACTATCGAGTGGGGAGGACGCTCTTGAAAGGTGTAACAGTCTTGAAGCAGAATTGCGATCTGAAAGATGCAGAAGATCGTTCTCTGCCATACATTTGTTATCTCGTTAGTTACAAACAAGACGGGAAGGTTACCTATGATCTGGCAATGACAGGTAAAGCGGTAGACCTTTTCGATTATTACTATGATCTCTACGGAAAAGATTTTATAGAATTCAAACAAGCAGAAGGGAGAGTAAATCCAAAACTATGGGTGGATCCAAAAGCACCGAAAGCGAAGCGAGGAAAATGACAATTTACTTCGACAAACGTGCAGAAGAAGAGTCAGCAAAAATTGCTGCAGCAGAAGAAGAGGAAGCACAAAAGCAAAAGATTAAACAAGAAAATCTTGAGAAGAGTGCTAAAGTTCTTTCTTTATTTGTCAAACCACTAGTTCTTATGCTATTATGGAACTGGTTAATGCCAGGTATCTTTGGTCTTGCTACCATTGGATATCTTAAGGCATTCGGACTGTGTTTATTGTCCCGTATATTATTTGGTAATGACTAAAGTATGTCTTGTCTCTGTCACACCTGATGCAGAGAAAACAATGGGGTATGTTGCTCGTGTAAGCAACCCCGCCAATCAGGATAATCCTAAAGTTGCAGGTCTATTGAAGTATTGTATTAAGCATGGGCATTGGTCTGTGTTTGAGCAAGCACATATGACTTTGGAAATCCATACTACAAGGGGACTAGCAGCTCAAATTTTGAGGCACCGTAGCTTCACATACCAAGAGTTTTCCCAACGTTATGCTGATTCTTCCCTACTCTCGGAGACGATCCCTCTACCTGAACTACGCCGTCAAGACACCAAGAATCGTCAGAATTCTATTGATGATATTGACCCGTTTGTCAAGCAAGAGTTTGAAATCAAAATGAAGAGGCACTTTGATGCTGGCATGGAACTCTACAAAGAGATGCTCGATGCATCAATCGCAAAGGAGTGTGCTCGTTTTGTACTCCCCCTCGCCGTACCAACAAAATTATACATGACGGGTTCTGCTCGCTCATGGATTCATTATATTAATTTGCGTTCTGCTCACGGCACTCAGAAAGAACACATGGAGATTGCTGAACTTTGTAAGCAACACTTCATCTGTCAGTTTCCAACCATCGCAGAGGCGCTTGAGTGGTGTCCTGACGGCGATTGCGGATGCTCTGAGGACATTGACTATGCTGACTGTTTACAACCATCTCTGAGGATAGACTAATGCCTACTTACCCCGTAAAAAATACTAAAACTGGAGAGACTAAAGAACTCTCTATGTCCATGACACAATACGAACAGTGGAGGAAAGATAATCCTGACTGGGACAAAGACTGGATGGCGGGTGTCGGGGGTACTACATATGGTACACCTAAAATGGACGACGGATTCAAAGAAGTCATGTCCAAAGTCCAGAAAGCACACCCTAGAGCAAACTTGAGTCGATTTACCTAAACTATGGCAAGAGCAAGGAAAAAAACTGGCACCCCGCAAACTTATCCCAACGGTATGTCCAAGAAGCAAATGAAACGTAAGAAACCTATTGATTCTTCATACATGGTTCCGATCAAACCTTTGACGGACAATCAAACGCTTGCGTTTGAAAATTATGAGATGGGTAAGAACTTGCTTCTACATGGTGCAGCAGGTACAGGTAAAACTTTTATCACTTTGTACCTTGCTTTACAAGAGGTACTTGACGAAAACACACCTTATGATAAGATATACATTGTAAGGTCACTCGTGCCGACTCGTGAGATTGGTTTCCTACCAGGCGACCATGAAGATAAGTCTGCCTTGTATCAAATTCCTTACAAGAATATGGTCAGGTATATGTTTAGTATGCCTGATGATAATTCATTTGACATGCTTTATGACAACCTCAGAGCACAAGAAACTATTTCATTTTGGTCTACTTCTTTTATCCGTGGAGTTACTCTTGACAATGCCATTGTTATTGTCGATGAGTTCAGCAATCTGAACTTCCATGAACTAGACTCTATGATCACCCGTATTGGTGAAGATTCTAAGATCATGTTCTGTGGTGATATCACTCAGTCCGATCTCGTAAAAGAGAATGACAAGACAGGGGTATCTGATTTCATTCGTATCTTACAATCGATGCAAGAATTTTCTTGTATTGAATTTGGTATCGATGATATCGTTCGTTCTGGTCTTGTTAAGTCTTATCTAATTTCAAAATATAATCTTGGTTTCTGATGTTTAACTTTGTTGATGTCGTCCTTAATGAACACGTTGAGGTCGAACCCGTGAGTAAAGATGGAGTGAGGTTCTACCCCATTCCAAATGCTGATAAATATTATCCGAGTGTTACCTCAATCACATCGTATAAGAACGCACAATTTTTCGCAAAATGGCGGAAAAGAATTGGTGAAGACGAGGCTAATCGAATCACCGCTCGCGCTACTCAACGCGGCACAGCATTTCACAACATCGCAGAAGATTATTTCAAAGGAGACTTAAACCTCGACAGATACTTGGAAAACAATCCATTATCTGTTAGAATGTTTCAGTCAGCAAAATCTACACTAAACCGAATCAACAACATTCATTGTCTAGAGACCTTTCTCTATTCACATTACCTCGGTTTGGCAGGTCGAGTGGATTGTATTGCTGAGTTTGATGGCGAACTAGCAGTGATCGATTTTAAAACTTCAACTAAAGATAAAAAGGAAGATCATATCGAGCACTATTTTGTGCAAGAGACTGCATATGCAGCGATGTTCCTTGAGCGTTCAGGACTTGAGGTAAAGAAAATTGTCACACTTATCGCCACTGAAGAGGGATCTATTCAAGTATTTGAGAAGTACAATCTTGATGACTATTTACAATTACTCAAATCCTATATTGAAGAATTTGTTAGGGGAAGAAGTTCCTATGCCTAAAGAACAACTTGAGGACAAGTTTCTCACACCAACTAAATTCTCATTAGAGATTGAGCGTTTGGTGAAAAAGAGCAATGGTTTAATTACATACATCGAAGCAGTAGTTACTTACTGTCAAGAGAATGAGATTGAACTAGAAACTGTTCCCAAACTAATTAACAAACCATTGAAAGAGAGGTTGCGCCATGAGGCACAACGTCTAAACTACATGAAAGCATCATCTAAAGGAGTTCTACCGCTGTGACAGGATTTGAAGTGTACAAAATGTACCTTGCATTAAAACAACACTTCACTAAACCTGACTATGATTACTTTAAATATAGAGGTAAGGTCCGTGCAAACGAAACCTCATTTGAACAACGACGTGACCGTTACTTCTTCAAAAAATTAGCGACGAGGCATTCCGATAAACACATTTTGGAATACTTTGTCGCTAATTTTGCGTCTGACCCTAAAGCATATCTAAGATCATTTAGTGAGGACATCTATACTGATTGGAGAATACATCAGGAGTCTTTCACTTATAAATTTAAACAAGAGATCCATACACTACTTGACGATCTCGGTACACCATACGAAGAAACGTTTGAGAGCATTTTTCACACAGAACGAGGAGGACATCCCCACTTAGTAAGACGATTTTTTGCTGGTGAAGTATCACTAGAAACACTGACTGTATTAGAGCATTGCTTAGGATACGTTGACGATTTAGATAAAAAGTTGACTGATCCTATGTGGAAAGAAACAAGAATGAGAATCAAAAAATATCAACCATTTCTTTCAATTGATTGCAAGAAGTATAAGAGTGTAATTTTAGAAACTATTAGATTAAAACTATGAGTTTTTTTAAATCGGAACAAGTTCAAGAGAGCTTGTCAGATATATTTTCAACCTACCAACAGATAGCGGCAGTTACGTCTCGACTGCCGTCAATGAGTAAAGATGAGAAACTAAATCACATTGCAGAATGTAAGGGACTCATCGATAAACAAAGAACATTTTATTTTAGACTCTCTCTTGCTGCACCAGAGGACCCAGAAGCATCTGACATGAAGACAAGGATCAATGCTTTGACCAATGCGTTTGGTTACAACGATCTGTTTGAATGCATGGATGCCATGGTTATGACACTCGAACAAGCGGCACAGAGGGAGGTTGACGAGACCTAAATAATATGCTACGATAACACAGTAGCAAACAAAACACACTACAAATACGGAGAAATACGATTATGTCTTTCGCATCACTTAAAAAAGCGTCTTCTGCTGGCAATACATTTGCTCGCTTGACCAAAGAGATCGAAAAACTCAACCAACCTGCTGCAGGCAGTGGCGCTGATGAGCGTCTCTGGAAACCTGAACTGGACAAGTCTGGTAACGGTTATGCAGTCATTCGATTCCTTCCTGCACCCGATGGCGAAGATATGCCTTGGGCAAAGATCTGGAGTCACGCTTTCAAAGGACCTGGTGGTCAGTGGTATATTGAGAACTCTCTCACCACTATCGGCAAGGATGATCCTGTCGGTGAACTGAACCGCACTCTTTGGAACTCTGGTTCTGATCACGATAAGGAGACTGCTCGCGCACAGAAGCGTAAACTTTCTTACTACTCCAACATCTATGTTGTGAGTGATCCTGCTCACCCTGAGAATGAAGGAAAAGTCTTCCTCTACAAATTTGGTAAGAAAATTTTCGACAAACTCGTTGAAGCAATGCAACCTGCATTTGCAGACGAAACTCCTATCGATCCTTTCAACTTCTGGAAAGGTGCTGACTTCAAACTGAAGATCCGCAAGGTCGATGGATACTGGAACTATGATAAGTCTGAGTTTGCTGCTCCTAGCACTCTCGGTAACTTCGATGATGATAAACTAGAGTCTATCTGGAAGAACGCATACTCTCTTGCAGAGTTTGAAGACGCAAAGAACTTCAAGTCCTACGAACAACTCAAGCAACGTCTTGATCTTGTTCTTGGTAAAACTGCTGCACCAGCACGTCCTGTTGACGAGTCCCTTGAGGATTTGAGTGAAGGTCGTGGTGGATTCAACTCACCTGACATTACACCCAACCAACCTGATTGGGCAGCGGAGGTCAAAGACTTCCGAGAGAAGGCAGTTGCTTCTCCTCCTGTAGAGGATGAAGAAGATGGTATGTCTTACTTCGCTCGTCTCGCTGAGGAAGAGTGATGGGCACAGAAGTTTTAGCAATGCCTGATACTTTGGCAATGTTAGATGGCGCTGTTGGCGCTTGGAACTCCATGTCTTATGGCGAGGGGTTCCTCTTCTCGGTCTGGGTGATCGGGATGTATTATATTAAACTTAGAATGGATAAGTATCTCCGATGAAATTTATTCCCTTGGCACTTTTGCTTCTCTCTTCACCTGCTATGGCGGGTGGTCCTAGGATTCCTTACAGGTCTACGGGTGACTATTCAAACTACAAGGCATACCGTGATTACGAATCTGATAAAGGATACGCTTCGGAAAACATTTGTTACCGAAATGAATACCGCGAAGAGTATGTTCCTGGTAATTCAAAAAGACCTGGTTATGTAACTTCGTATAGAGAAAGAGTTCAAGTTCCATGTAAACCATGGCATCGTAGAACTCCTCCAATTCCAATGCCAGAAGTTGATCCAGCACCAGAAAGTTATCATCACGATGAAGATGGTAATGACTGTTCTCAAGGAGCAATCCTTGGTGGTATTGCAGGAGGTGGAGCAGGTGCAGCACTATCACAAGGTGATGGTCGCTGGTGGGCAATCCCACTGGGTATTGTCGGCGGTGCAGTAGTTGGATGTGATATCGACGGGGGTTAACCCAAAACGAAAATCGACCTTAGATTCCCAGAAAGTCGGAAAAAAAATCGCGGCAAAAAATGGGTCTCTAAGGTTTTTTAGTATCCGTAACCAGATCCACCTGATCCGCCACTTTGAGGAGAAGGCGATGGTGAAGGTGAAGGAGTTGGAGAAGGTGTAGATGATGTAGATGTGCTGCTAACCGCACTACCACCACCATTAGAAGTAGTAGTAGTTGAAGTGACTGTACCCGAAACTCCAACAGATCCGACAGTGGTAGGACCATCATCATATGTGATCGCACCACCGTTATTACCAGTATTAGTGATTAATCCAGTATTTTGGAAATTCTGTGAACCAATATTATTAAGGAAACGAGACGCGATACTGAGAGGCGTCTTTTTATTGCCTTGATCATCTAATTCAGAATGTGGTTCATATCCGACCAAATCCTCAAATTCTTCAATCATCATATCAAGGACTGCACCTGTAGGAACTAGAATTTGACGTTTTAGTTCATTTACAGCATATTCGTGCTCATAGTTAGTAACAGGATATCGACTCTCTTCGGCACTTTTTGTTGTTAAATCAGGTAAAACGCAACGATAGTCTACAGTTACTTGAACACCTTCTTTGATGAATATAATGTCGTTATATAAAATCTCATTAGTTTCGTAATGATGCACATCATCTGGATTTGTGTATTTCTCGTTCACATAATCAGATAGTGCATTTAAGTCTCTTGGCCACTGTTCATAAAAATCAGTAATATCGTTAATTAAGAGGATAGTCCAATCTAAATGAGAATCTTGAAACAACTGATATGCGATAGTAGCAGGAGTTTCATTATCTTTAATAGAATGTGCCTCAAATAAGGTTACATACTTACTTAAGTCAGGTCTAGACTTTACCTTTCGGCATAAATTCTTGCTAAGTCTATATTTGAAGAGTTCGTTATCTGTAACTCCCTCACCAATGAATACGTTTGGTAATTTTGAAAAATATGACATTATTAGTAACCTCTTACGACATCTGCTTGACCGATGAATCTGGTCTCCAAGAATGTTAAACTCAACGTTACAGCAGGGACTTGCAACATTTCTGTTGTACCCATACTGGTTTCTGCAAATGCGTTATATTGACCATCTGGAGTGTAGTTTACATTTACACCTGCACAGACAGAAGTAAAAATCTTAAAATGCAACTCATTAGACTCACTAAATTGTCTCTTCTGTGGGTCCATACGAACAAACTTGATATCAAATTTGTCAGGTACTTCCATAAAACGACTAGGACTGTCATTGATGATAGGAGTAGCACCTTTCTTGAAATAATCAATAATCAACTTATTTTCTCTTGCTTCATCAGGACTTCTACTAAACAGTTTGAAGTTAAACGCATGAGATCTAAATGTCATGTTATTGAACAATTGTTCAGTGTATGGGTTAAATACCTT
>Ga0213860_10000837_pt1 | contig 12400 bp, 16 predicted proteins | sample PICome_3_FD_160118 | JGI IMG/M metagenome (GOLD analysis project Ga0213860, IMG submission 160118) | Coastal seawater microbial communities near Pivers Island, North Carolina, United States - PICO550 | ecosystem: Environmental > Aquatic > Marine > Coastal | place: USA: North Carolina...
CAGGTGTACCAGCAGAAGCAGTAGTAACAGAGATATCTGTGAGACTGATGCCTCCACCACCTCCACCACCATCTGCTGCAGCGGTCCAATTAGATCCATCCCACTTGAGAACTTGTCCTGTTGTAGGAGGTGTTGATAGGTCTACACCAGCAAGATCAGCAAGTGAACTATTAGTATCTAAAAGTTCTACCCAAGAACCGTCGCCAATAGAGAAACTATTGCCCTGACCAGTATGGAAATGACACCAATAGTATAGTGTATCAGGTGCAGAAGCAGCAGGTGTCCATTCAACTGTACGAGTAGTAGCAGCAACAAACCCACTGACATATTGTGCCATGGTTTTGACAACACCATCTAGTTTATAGGTGACACCAGTAGTATAGTGAGATCCACCATTCAATTCTCCATCCAGAGTTGCACTGATCATTAATGGGTGATGCACACTAGCATAAGTGGCATTACTAGAATCTGATTGATCAAAAGTATAAGTAACACCTCTTCTGATAATGAAGGATCCTGGTTTTTCTACACCATTAAAGTAGAATACACCAGTTGATTGTCCAGCAACAGTGTCTACACCTACTGTAACTGCAATACTGGTAACGTTATTATGAGAGAAGTATCCTTTACCTGTACCATGTACGTGTGCAAACATACCATGATAAGTAGATGCATTTGGGAGACTTGCAATTGTAGAAAAGTTATTTGCGTAATATACTTTACCAGTTGTAAAAAGATCTCCAGATCCTAAATTTAAATTACCATTGACATTTGCACCTGTATTAGTAACTTCCAGTCTTAGAGTTTCAGATGCACCAGCATAAAATTCAATCTTGTTAACACTCCTGATCTCAAGATCATTGAGAGTATTTCCATGTCTGATAGTAGAAGCATGACTATTATCGTTATGAGTGATAGTCAGATCACCCTGACTTGCTCCACCTAGAGCACCACAACCAAAGTAAGACGCTTTGATACCATCAGTTCCAACAATTCTTACATCAGTTAGAACACCAAATCCTCCACCACTAAGATTAGTCTTGCCTCTCTCACATACACTGTCAAGAGTATCTACTTCTGCTGTTAGATATCCAGCACTAGCATGGTTACCCCAACCATATGCAGTGTCCCAGTTAGTAGAGTTAGTAAGATCTGGTGGAGTAAATGTAAACTCACCATTTGTAGAGTTGTATGCAAGTGCAGCAGTACCAACCGCAGTAGTTGTTACACTAGGTTGCTGAGGAACAACTGGTTTGTTTAGAATTCTTGCAACACCACCAGAAGCATTCCAGTCTGATGGAACTTGTGCTGCAGGAATAGTAGGTGTGTTTGTTAAACTATTATAGTCACCATCAAAAGGGGTGACCCACTGAATAGTAGCACCAGTAGAACTTAAAACTTGTCCTGCTGAACCAGGAACACCACCTGCTTGTATGGGTTTGCCAGCAGGAATGTTGAGACCTTCTTTGATCTCAATGGGAGCATCGTCCCCGTAATTAGCAATTTGGTTTGCAAGTAACTTTGACATACTTCTAGTCCTGGTGACACTTATTCCGAGCTAGAAGTATTTATTAAAGCGGACGATCGGACTTGAACCGACGACGTTCTGCTTGGAAGGCAGACATTCTACCACTGAATTACATCCGCAAAAAAGGGGGAGGTCAATCCCCAAGGCACATGCACGCCACCTGTTTTAGTTTAGATGCAAAACAGGAAATCATCCACACGGAAGGGGTTTGGCACCACCACTTATTCTTTGACTGGAAATAAGAAACCAGGCGGGAGATATTCCCATCCGCACCACTTGTTCTTATGGAAAAACAAGAAACCCGAGGGGTCGTAAAACCCATCCCGACCAGAGCAAGTTTTAAGTCATTTCGGGACTAGTCAGGACGATACTGTTGACTTTTGTAGTCACCAAAATCGATGACATCTTCACTAAAAGCACCTTTAATGTTGACTGGTCCTGCTGCAAAGGTGACATCATCTAGTGCATCTAGATCACCACCAATACGACCAGGTTTTAGATAGTCAGATGACAAACTAAAACTGTAATCAGGATCAGAACTGAATTGGATCTGTTGATGTTCTTCAATCTTTTTATTCAAGTCACTAACGTGTTGATACTCAACGAAGAGTTCAGAGAGATACTCTTCTTCGCCCTCAGCAAGAGCGTTAATCAGTGCTTGACGGAGTGCTTCTTCAGCAACTTGGACTTGTGATTTTACGCTCATGGTAACCTCAGTTGTATTTGCGGTAGGCACCGACCTCAGGATCGGGGTCTAACCACTTGGTGTATTCAAAGTCCTCAATGGCATAGTCTAGTTGAATAGAATTGTCAAGGAGGTACATATCAGAGTAACGCTTAGTCCAGTCGTTGTACTTCTGGATGCGATAGTCTGGCATACCGTTGATCTCTAGCGTACCGCACTCGACGTAGCGGTAAGGATAGCGTTCAAGGATGACTTCGGGTTTCATAGGATGAAAGTGGTGATTGCTGCGTATGCAATAAGTATAGCACACAATCGGGAGAGGACAACCATGTATTTTTTGAGAGGTGTCCCAAAATACTGCTGTCCAATCATGAGACACTTGTGTGCAGGTGAGACAAGGTATCCAGAATACTCAGTGCAGAGGAACCACACGAGATACTGAGGACCAAAGACTGCTACAAGAGCAGAAGTCATGCCAGCATACTTACCAGATGATCCCATGATGTAAGCAGCAACCATAGCAACCAGAGATGCAGGGATAAGCATATCAGGTGTTGCTGCGTTAAGGTATGCCATCACAGGTTCTTTGATCTGTCCGACGATACCACCAAAAGCAAGGACAATAGTAGCAATGACAGCAAACTTAGCGTCAATCCATCGACCCCATTTCCAATCACGGTAAACAATAGAATAGTAAGCGCACATAGCGCCAAACCATGGGAAAAAGAAAATCGCACCGCCCTTACCTGTATTAAGTAGAAGGATAACTGTAGCAATTAGTGGTGCCCAACCTGTAATAGCACGACGCCAGTTAAAGTCTCGTACATATTCAAGATTAGGAACAACAGATGCTGCTGGAACCTTGGTAAAAATATACCACCAAGTGTATGCCAAGGTGATAGCAAGAGGGATAATAGTATATCCCAAGAATGTTGAGTAAGAAACACCCATCACTGCCATAGGCAGGACAACTGTCTTCTCCAACGGTGACCACCAATAGTAGTGGTGGACAGATAGGTAATCAATCACACCAAAGGCAGAACGCCTCTCCTTATCAGGTGGTGCGATGGCATCAAGGAGTGGTGCTGAGAGAGCAACACGTCCAGGGATAGGTAGGATACCACCTAACAATGAAGTGATGATAACAAGGACACGATTATCCTTGACATATTTTTTTGCTAATGAATATACATCTTCTAAAGCACTATGCTCACGGATAAAACCACCCAAAATCATAATACCGAAGATGTAACCCATGTATAGTTCATTCTTCAGTATAGCTTCAATCATTAAGATCCTTCCTCATGGTTAGAATACATTTCAGTAAAATCATCGACCTCAGCAACAGCAGCTGCTGCTTCTTTATACTCAGCAGCAGGGACAGCAACCACTGCCCTGCCATCTGGTTGGCGAATCAAGAATGATTCACCTGCTTCGATGCGATCCATGTATGCATCGAAGTCTTTTTCAAACTCAGCAAACGGAACTTCAACCATTGATTTCTTTAAAATCCTTTTCAAAAATTGCAAGTCCTGCATCAGTCAGGACATGGTTATACATCTTGTCGAATACTGCAGTAGGCAAAGTACATACGTCAGCACCATACAAGAAGCAGCGGGAGACATGGTGAACGTCACGAAGACTAGCGGCAAGAACCTTAGTCTGCACTCCTTTGGCAGCATAGAGACCACCAATGGCACGTACCAGTTCCACGCCACTGAAACTATTATCATTCATCCTACCCACAAACGGGGAGATGTATGTGGCACCTGCCAAAGCGGTCATCACTGCCTGAGAAGCAGAGAAACAGAGGGTAACGTTAGTTTTTACATGCTGCTCAGAGAGGATCTTACATGCAATAAGACCTTCTTTTGTCAGAGGGAGTTTGATGGTAACTTCTGGTCCAATAGCAATGTACTGTTGGGCGTTTTCCAACATCTCATCAGCATTATTACCATCAACCTCAGCAGAAATACTCTCGAAAGAGAAATCGCGAGATAGACGACTGATGAAATCAAAATAATCTACACCAGACTTGCGAACTAGTGTAGGATTGGTTGTGATACCTGCCACAAGACCAGTTTCATAACGGTCTTTGATCTCTTTATATACTGCTGTGTCTAGAAAAATTTTCATGGTTTAAAAATGATGTGTTGGTAAAGTTACCAATCGGGGTGATAGGATTTGAACCTACGGCATCTCGCTCCCAAAGCGAGTGCTCTACCAAACTGAGCTACACCCCGACAATATCTTCTTTCCAAAGGAACTGTTCCTCTAGATTATAATGTAATTTGTAGTTAGTTGTCAACACGTAGTAACCAACAATGTTGACATTATCACACTCGAAACCGTAACCCCTTACTTTCTCACATGCCCCATCGATTACAAAGCATTTGTCGGTATGTAGATAGCTGTGAAAGCGGTCGTCGAGATTGATCATTAGCGTTCCTCAAAAGTGATGCGGCGGACCTTGCGTTTGCGTCGTTCCTCTTGGTATTTTAGGTCATCAGGTGTCAGAATTCCGTTATATTTAATATTTTTTTCATGATTGACTAACACTACTTGACTTAGATCAATAGCGCCAACCGTATCATCTACAACTTTCATCTGATTAGGACATCCACAGAACTGAACTTTGCTAGTGCTTGTCAGTTCTTTGCGACATGCCTTGCATCTTGCTGTTAACATTGTTAAACATTTAACCTCTTAGTGAGAATGGGTGAAGAGGGGATTGAACCCCCGACCGCCTCCGTGTAAAGGAGATGCTCTACCGCTGAGCTATTCACCCTAATGTCGCTGAGAGGACTTGAACCTCCACGGGATACCCCACTGGAACCTAAACCCAGCGCGTCTACCAATTCCGCCACAACGACTTATTTAAAACTTACAGAAGAATCCCCTGCACTAATTTCTCCAGTTGGTATAAGGTTAAATGCTAGTGAGTACCTAGCATTTGGAGATTTATTTGTAGTTACTCTATGTATAAGGTAACTTGGGAAGAACAATAAAGTATTTTTTCTAGGAGTGTAGGGGAATAACTTAGCATTCAGTATGTTTACTTCTGATGGTGTGTTGAATTGAAATGATTGTGGATCTAGGTTTGTTGATGCAAACTCTATTTCTCCACCAGATACATCATCAAAGTAAAATACACCACTAAATGCAGAGTTTTTGTGGTTATGGTACTGAGAGTATCCGCCAGGATTTGTCTTAGTACCCCATGAAGTAGAAATTCTAAAGTCTGTAGAAAGAAACTTTAGATGTTCATCTTTGTAGTAGTAGAAATACTCTAAGAGCATGTCTGCTTCTGCTTGATAGTAGTTTAATACTTTATTGTTCTTGGTAATGTAAGTTTCACTAGAACCTATCTCATTTGTTTTACGATATTCAAACTGCTGTATCTCTGCCAATCTGGATAGATCTACTCGGACATCAATTGATGCTAGAGGAGAGGAAAATAGAGGGTAAATTGAAGCAGATATCGTGGTCATAATAATGAGATAGAACAGGCACGGCTGGGGTCGAACCAGCAATCGATCGCTTAGAAGGCGATTGCATTATCCATTATGCTACGTGCCCAATTGGGTCAGCGACCCTGACCAAACTGACCGTAACCTGTACCTGACATCCATCCGCCAGGACCAGACTGGAAATTTTCGGAACCACCACCCAACTCTGGGAGAGGGTCGAGTTGTGTAGTAGTTTTACCGTTGCCAGTAGCAATATTATACATCACCTCATGAATATTGTCCACCTCTTTTTTGGGAGGTTGATCTTCATTTTCAGGGATGAGAAGATTTTCTTCTTCTAGTTGTTTACGTGCTTCTTTCATCTCAATCTGCTTCTCACTGAGAGTAGCAGGTCCGAACCAAGGATCATCTTCCAAGAATTCTGGTGCTGGAATAGTCTTGTGTTTATTCACGAGTTTTTTGAGTGCTCTGATGATCATGACTGCCAGTAGTAATGGTAGAAGTTTCCGTTGTTGCTACACATGGGATCCTGTGATGCCACGCGATATCTTAGCATACTTTGTCCTTTGAAATCTGTCCTGTCTCCAATGATGCTGTATGCAGAGAGCATCTTAGTCCTGTCCTGTAACCTCTGAACCAACCCCCAGTCTACTGCAGGTTGGTTGCGCCACATTCCTTCGTATTGTCCAGGTGCATACACTACACCAGATACATTATTAGGGAACTTAGGCGACCTTACTCTATTCAAGACTGATACCGCAACACATTGCTCATCCATGGTATTGAGTGCTGCTTCAACTTTGACCACCTTAGAAAGGTGAGCATAGTCAGCAGGCGTCAGCGTCATGAGCAGTTGAAGAAGAGAAATCAAAATAGTCTTTCCTGTAGTAACGTCCGAGGATATTGGAATTATAGTAGGCGGGATCGCCGTTGTCAAGTGCTTTTGTCAGAACGTCGTGAAGAAAAAGTTGTCTTGTTTCTTCATAGTTGGTTCTCCCTGGGGTCTCGTGGAGGGAGAGTATGGTTCTACTAAAATTCTCTTTACCGAATTGTTTGATGTCGTCCTTGAGTTCTGGACATGACCCATAATACCGCTTCCAATCACTTTCGGAAGTGACCCTTCGCTTTCCACCCTTTGGTTTTCTTTTTTGCCAGAAATATTTTCGACCGATGTACTGCTTGCCTGATTGTAGATTAGTAATCCTGTAGACAAAACCGTACATACCGTCAATGTTCTCAGATAAAAAAGGTGATCCTCTAAGTAACCACGGATTTTCATAATCAACCACTGTCCCATGTATGAACTGCGATTATTTATGGTTCGTCAAATAACACTTCATTGATGTATAAATCTGCCCACCTGTCACCAAAATAATTGGCAAGAATACGTCTAGTTTTATCATTCAACTTCTGTTTTTTACAGTAGTTTATCTGTGCATCGTACCTTTCGTCTGCTCTATTGTAATTAATAGTAGATCGCCATACAGCACTGACAAATGTGTCTAGATATTCGTTAACAACGTGGCAAAAATTCTCTCTATCTTCATCGTCTTCCAGTCTGGCAAACTTACAGTAAGGAGAGAAAATTTCACCCCACTGTGGGATGTCTCTATTATGCTTAAATCCATAATATCTGCTGATATCTGCAATCTCTTCATAGATTGAGTGTCCGATACCATCTACAGGAGAGATGTCTGTGATAGCAGCACTGCAAACATTATTATTAGCGACAATATCTGCACCAAAAATAGGCAGATTGAACTCTGGATCTGGATACCAAATGCAGTGTAAGATATCTAACTTACCTAGCGTTGCAGTTTCTAGGTGTACCTTACGAAGTCCTGTGCAACTGAACATTTCGTTTTTAATACTGAGATTTCCATCTTCAGTGTCCTTATATACCTCTGCAAATTCATCATCAACATCAAGTGGTTCTACATTAGGTAGAGTTTTTTGATGTTTGCGTATAATATTTGCCAGGTCATCGATCATTAATCCCATGGGTCTGGTATTTGAATTTCATTGCTTGGAGGAACCATGCGTCTGTCAGACACTTTGGTCCGTCCATGATTATCCTCGCTTGTTTTTCGTTTACTGATGGGTCTTGGAGAGCTCTTACCTTCCAACCAGGCAAAGAATTTTTCGTCATACTTTTTGAACCAGTCTAGGATCTGCATAACCTAAATTTAGAGAAATTCTGTAGTCTTTAGATGGCATCGAACTAGCATGTAATGTCAGTCCATCGAAGACAACCATTCTTCCCTTCTTTGGAGTAACTCTATCTACAATTTCTCTGTTTTTATCAAAGAAAAAAGTATCACCATCAGCGTCATTAACATAATATAGACATACTGTGTGAGGACATTTCATATCCGTATGCATATTGTTATGTAGTGGTGCATCTTTTATTGGTAAATACATACCAAACTTTACTCTGAATAATTCAGCAGGATTTGTACCTGCTTTTTCAGACATGCATAGTATCATACTAGACATGACTTGCATAATATCAGTAACTGGTCGATACTCATTGAATGCTAAATGACTAAACCCAGGAATTCTAGGTTTATTCATCTTGCTTGCTAGAATATCCTCCTTTACAAAGGTAACATCATTAAGGAATGACCAATGAAAATCAGTAGTAGTTGTCATTTCATGTAATTGATGCTGCATAATTGCAGGCATCACATCATCAATAATTCTCATAGTTGGAAACCAGCAAAAGTATCCTTCTTAACGTCTTGTTTGATGCTACCAATCAAGTAACTCTCAACCTCAGTCTCCTGTGGTGCTACTTGCATACCTTTAGAAGACAACCAATGTGCTGTCCAAGGTAGTGGGTTGTTGCTGATAGGAGTGTCAAAGATTGCCTTCAATCCAATAGATTTCAGACGACGATTTGCAGTCCATTCAACATACTTAGCAAGCAGTTTGTCATTGAGACCGATGATAGAACCATCTTTGAACAGGTATTCTGCCCAAGATTTTTCTTCTTCGACACAATCACGGAACATCTGATAGACATTCTCTTCTTCCTGCTTAGCAATTTCTACCATCTCAGGATCATCACCGTCACGCCACTTGTTCAAAATGTTCTGAGTGATGGTCATGTGTTGACTTTCGTCTCTCGCGATAAGTCCGATGATCTTGGCAGATCCTTCCAGTAGTTTAAGTTCGCCAAAGGCGAAAGAGCAAGCAAACGAGACGTAAAATCTAATTCCTTCAAGGATATAGACATTCGCAACCGCTCTGTATAGTTTTCGTTTAAGGTCATTGATTTCCCATTGGGATGTAGGTGATCCTCTCCACTCATCACGCCACATATTACCTGTGCCATACACCTGAGCACACTGAATGAACTCATCATATGCTGCAGTAACAGACTTTGCTCGTGAGAGGATCTTCTCGTCGTCTAGAATGTGATCAAAGACATCAGTAGGGTCTGCATATACATTCTTGATAATATGAGTATATGAGCGACTATGGATCATCTCCATGGTCTGCCAGATATTCATAGCAGCTTCAAGTTCAGGTAGTGAACAGTATGGCATAAAAGCCATCCCAGGACCACGCCCTTGTACACTGTCAAGGAGGATCTGATACTTGAGGTTCGAGGTAAAGATATGCTTCTGTGCTTCATTTAGAACTTGATAATCTGCGCGATCCTTTTGCAGCGATACCTCTTCAGGACGCCAAAAGTATCCAAGTTGTGTCTGTGTCAGTTTATCGAACACAGGATACTTAAACTTATCGTATCTTTGGACGCCCAAAGGCGGTCCAAAGAACATCTTTTGTTTTGTGCTGTCAACAGTGTCTGTATTAAACACTGTCATTCCTTCAACGTTACTACTCATTGGTTCGCCGTTTGTTCTAAATTTTGCAACTGTCACAATCTTCTTCCTCGGTTTGTAGAATTTGGGTAAGTAAGTCTTCGATTGATTCTTTCTTCTCCTCTGTTAGTTGTGGTTCATCACTCTTGATATCATATGTGTTTTGATAATAAGAAGTCTTCCATCCATACTTGTATGTCTTCAGGAAGTCACCTGCCATGACAGAAACTGGAACTTCATTGTTCTCATAGTTCTCTGGATTGTAACTCCAGTTGCCAGAGATTGCCTGGTCAAAGAACTTTTGCATAGCAGCGACAACTTTGATGTAACCATCGTTGTCTTTCATGTCCCAGAGAAGAGTGTAGTTATTCTTGAGACTACCATACTGAGGAACGATCTGTTTGAGCGGTCCCTTTTTGCTTTTCTTAGTGGACAGAAAGGCTCGAGGTGGTTCAATTCCATTTGTTGCGTTTGACACAACGGAACTGCTCTCTGATGGCATCTGAGCGGACAATGTTGAGTGCCTGAGACCGTGGGTGGTGATAGATACTCTAAGACTTTCCCAATCATAATTCAACTCCGTTCCACAAAACTCATCGATGTCGCGTTTGTAAGTGTCGATTGGGAGGATACCATCTGAATACTTGGTGCGATCGAAATATTCACATGCTCCTTTTTCTTTTGCAATTGCGTTGCTTGACTTGAGTAGATAGAACTGGAAAGCTTCAGACAACTGGTGGACGATTTGCCATGCTTTTGGATCGTCATAGTGTTCTCCTTGTTTAGCGAGGTAATGTGCCAATCCGATATAACCAATACCTAGAGAACGACGTGCAAGCGTACTCTTTTTAGCAGCAGCAACTGGATACTCCTGGTAATCAATGAGTTCTTCCAAACCACGAACTGCTAGATCACAGAGTTCTTCTAGATCATCCAGTTTAGTAATCTTACCTACGTTAATAGCAGACAGGATACAGAGAGCAATTTCACCACCACCATCGATATGCTCTAGTGGTGTGGTAGGAAGTGTAATCTCTTGGCATAGATTACTCATATTAACCTTGTCCTTAAAGGACGAGTGATCATTACAATGGTCGATGTTCATGATGTACAAACGACCAGTCTCTGCTCTCTCTTTCAGTAGATCGAGAAGAAGTTCTTGACCGCCAATAGTCTTCTTCGGAATAGATCCATCCAGTTCATAAGTCCTATAGAGATCATCAAAAGCGTCAGTCCCAAAAGCATCGTACAAACCTGGGACATCGTGAGGACTGAATAAGGTGATGTCCTCATTGTTGATGAAACGCTCGTAGAAGAGTTTGCTGATTTGGATTGAGTAGTCAAGTTTTCTGACACGGTTATCTTCTGTTCCTTTGTTGTTCTTTAAGACTAGAATGTCTTCGATTTCTTGGTGCCAGATTGGAAAGTGGACAGTCGCTGACCCACCTCTGATGCCGTTTTGAGTGCAGCATCTGACAGTTGCTTCAAACTTTTTGAGGAAGGGGACCACACCTGTGTGTTGAACCTCTCCGCCTCTGATTTTGCTGTTGATACCCCTGATGCGACCCGCGTTGATACCGATACCCGCCCTCTGTGCAACGTATCTGCCAATAGCCATGTCAGAAGTAAAGATGCTATCGAGGGTGTCATCAGCATCAACAAGAACACAGCTAGCAAACTGTCGAAGTGGAGTTCTAACTCCCGCCATGATAGGTGTGGGAATGTTGATTTTGTGCTTGCTGATTGCGTTGTAGTATTTTCGGACATACTCCAGTCTCGTTTCCATTGGGTAGTTTTGGAAGAGAGTGGCAGCGATCATCATATACATGTACTGAGGTGTCTCATACATCTCGCCACAACTGCGATCTTGAACAAGATACTTATCTACTACCTGACGCAAACCAGCGTAAGTAAATAGCATGTCTCGCTCGTGGTCAATCCAAGAATTGATCTTGGACCACTCCTCATAATTATACTTATCTAAAATGGAACCGTCATACACACCTTTTGATACACAATTGTAAGCATGGTCTAACACAGAAGGATATCCTTGTACCCAATCAGGTCCAAATACTTGTTTGTTAACGCCATACAAAAGTAGACGGGCAGCAACAAACTGATAGTTGGGTGTTTCCAAACTAATCAAGTCACTAGCAGATCTGATCAAAATTTCTTGGATGTCTTTGGTTTCAATTCCATCAAAGAATTGGAGACCAGAATTCATTTCGACCTGAGAGGCGCTCACACCACTCCCTAACCCTTCGCAAGCTTCCTCTACTACTTTGTGTACCTTATCAAGGTCGAGGGCGGTCAGAGACCCATCACGCTTCTTAACTTTAATGTTACCGTGCCCGTTTGTCATACTTTTTTCCAGTCGTTAAATTTTAGGGTTGCTTGTAGTCCCTGGTAAACGTTTGATTGTACCAGAGTTTGCACATCATGTCCAGCGAGATGCATGTCATTGATGTCTTTTTGTTGTATATTTTTTGGCCAGATGACTACCTGATCTCCTCTACTGATTGCTTTGGAGATTCTGGCGACGATTTCTCGGTTACGTGGTTCGTTATCAAAAATCCAAATATGATTGCTCCAACCAAACGTCCGAATATCAACATCGGACCCAGCCATAGCAACCGAGTTTTTAATGAATGTCGCATCGAAGGGTCCTTCGACGATATAAATGGGTTCATCTGTGTTTACTCTGTCCAAACCAAAGATCTTAGGTTGATCTTCGTCAAGCATGATCGTGATGTATCTTATTTTTGCCTTAGGGGCGAGCGATCTGCCTTGGTAACCGAAGAGGTTTCCTGCTTTATCTTTGAATGGGATAATAATACGAGGACTATCTTGTCTCAGGGTATCGAATGTCTTCTTTTGTTTGTTTGTC
>Ga0213860_10000839_pt1 | contig 12376 bp, 14 predicted proteins | sample PICome_3_FD_160118 | JGI IMG/M metagenome (GOLD analysis project Ga0213860, IMG submission 160118) | Coastal seawater microbial communities near Pivers Island, North Carolina, United States - PICO550 | ecosystem: Environmental > Aquatic > Marine > Coastal | place: USA: North Carolina...
GCTAAATTAGAAGCGGGGTTAAGCATGAAAATAAATGCTACAATAGAAGAAATACAAGAATTGGTAGATAGAAATTTATGAAATCAAAAGGATTAGGGGACTCTATAGAAAAAATAACAAAAAAAACAGGTATCAAAAGTATGGTTGATACTATATCTAAAGGTTTAAATATACCGTGTGGATGTGAAGGCAGAAAAGATGCTTTAAATAAATTGTTTCCATACAAAAAATAAATAATATGAATATTTTAATTATAATTGCAATATTAGAGGCAATAGCTATTGTTTACTTGGTTATGCTTCACTCAGGAAAAATAAAAGATGCAGATGGCGATTTTATTGCTGATGCCGTGGAAAATAAAGTTGAAGAAATTCAAACCAATGCAGTAAATAAATTAAATAGATTAAAAGCTGAATTAAAGGACGTAGCGGAATCTATTAAAGAAGTTGGTAATCAATTAGAAGATTTACCAAAATCATTAAAAGGCAAAAGAGCTGGTAGAAAAGCTAATGTCAAAAAATAGAAAAAAATTAAAAGATACAGCGGTTGGTAAATTTTTAGCCGGTGCTGGATCAAATATAATAGGTAGCTTAGGCGACGTCCTGCCTGACAAAGGAGTTTTTGGTTTAGTCAAAAATTTAATTAAAAAAGACCCCGCGTTACCACCGGAAGACAAAGAAAAAGCATTAGCATTATTGCATCAAGATACAGTTGAAATGCAAGAGGTATCTAAAAGATGGCAGTCGGACATGCAATCAGATTCTTGGCTTTCGAAGAATACAAGGCCAATGACACTTATATTTTTAACAGTGGCTATGGTCTTATTGATATTTATAGACTCAACTGGCTTAGATTTTAATGTTGACAGTGGTTGGGTAGATTTATTAAAATCACTTCTTATTACTGTTTACGTAGCTTATTTTGGTTCACGTGGAGCAGAAAAATTCAAAACTATAAGTAAATAACATGGCAAGGATAAAAAATTATATAAACGATGTTGCTATAACGTCGGGTGACAAGTTTCTTGGTACAGACCAATCAACCGGGGCTACTAAAAACTTTACATTTGGCGATTTAGTAAATGCCATAAACGATCAAGCTTTATTCCAAGCTTTTGATGGGGCTATATATAATTTTAAAGAATTATCCTCTGATGAATCACCTTCTGGTATTATAAATATAACAGGTACAAATGCAATTACAACAGATTTTAATGCAGTTACACAGGTTATAGTTAGTAAAATAAATACACAGGGTGATAACATTGCTAATTATATTGATGGTTTATTAAACTATCATATTAAAATTTCTAACGCAGAAACTTTAGATGAATACGCTATATTTAGAGTTGATGGTGTAGAAGATTATTTACAAGATGCCGACTATAAAAGGCTTACTTTAAATTTTAAGGAAGGGAATGGCTCGCTTACGTCTGGGTCAAGCTACTTCCTTTCTTTGTTCCAAGCTTCTTATGATACAGATTTAAGCAGCAGATCTGTTACTGAATTTGGGGATATGTCTAGTGCTGGATCTGGTAATATTATAACCACAGCAGAAAGGATAACTCTTAATTCTGTTCCCAGCAAAATTGATTATAATGACATTGTTGATAATCTTATTGACAATAGAGCAGGCGTACCACTTTCCGCAAATCAAGGAAAAGTAATTAAAGGCCTTATAGATGATATAAATACATTATTAACATCAGATAATGTAAATTTAGATACACTACAAGAAGTTGTAGATTTTATTGAAGCTAATAAAGATACATTAGACAATTTAACTATAAGTAATATAGCTGGATTGCAAAATGCTTTAGATGATAAGGTTGATAAAGTATTAGGAAAAGAATTATCTGATAATAATTTTACAGACGCTTTATTAAATAAATTAAATGCTATTGCCGCTGGCGCTGAAGTAAATGTCCAATCAGATTGGAATCAAACATTAAATACAGAAGACGACTTTATATTAAATAAACCTACTGATATAACAGATTTAAGTCTTCACAATGTTACAGAGCTCTCAGATGTTTTTAATGCAGGTTCAGGGTATATTATTACAGATGTTGAAAGAACTAAGTTAACAAATATAGTTCCTGGGTCTTATAATATTATAACAAACGCTGAAAGAACAAAATTAACAGGTATTGAAAATGGCGCTGAAGTTAATGTTCAAGCAAATTGGAATGAGACTGACAATACTGATGACGCGTTTATATTAAATAAACCAGCTTTTGTAGACCCTAACTTGACTATAACGATTACAGGGACAGCTAATGAAATAGAAGTTTCCCCTAATACAGCTCAAGATTTAACAGCAAATAGAACATTCCAAGTAGGATTGCCAGACAATGTAACTGTAACAAATAATTTATCAACTGGTAATGATCTTATTGCTAGTAACGATTTGAAAGCGGGTAGATATTTGCAATTTACAACGCCGCAATCTCAACCACCTGCAGCGCAAAACGCCATATATGTTACAACAGAGGACACTCATGACGTTATGCATTTTAGGTATCATGGGCACGATTTATCTATTGACACTTTAACTGAAAATATTCCAACAGGTATTACATCAGGGGGTGAATTATCAAAAACTAGTAATACTCAATTTACAATTAATGCAGGTACAGGTATAATAAATGATTTAAATAAAGAATCTACTGCCGCAAAGCCTTACCCGGAAATACTTAATATTTCTTGGTCTACACAAACTATAACGGTAGCTAATTTAGATGTAAATGATCCAACGCAAAAAAATGCGTGGATATATATAGATGATCAAGGCGCAGTTCAACAACAAACCACATCGTTTACAGAAGGGCAGTATTCAAGTTATATACCAATAGGGGTTGTATTACACTCATCAGGTGTAATATTATTTACTAGAACATTTCCACAAACAGCTTATAACACCACAGATTCATTACAGCAATTTGCTAGAATATTTGGGCCTCTTAAAAAAGATGGACATTTAGTTTCTGCGAATGGTGCTAATTTATCGCTTGATAGAAGTCAGGGTACGGCATTTGCATTTGGAAGAAATTACGTGAATAATCCTAATAGCCCCTCTATTGTAATTGACGCTGCAAAAACTCAGGCTCAGATACATAGGTACTATAAAGATGGTTCAGGCGGATATATAAAAGATAATAATAACGGCGCGGGATATACAGAGGTGGACCCAACTAAATGGGACGCGGGCACGGGGTCGTTATCAACAGTACCTGGAGGGCAATTTACAATACAACGTTTTTATTTCTTTCCAGCAACACCAGATGTTATAGTGGTGTATTATGGTGATATATATTATTCATCAATAGAAGTTGCAGAAAGAAACTTTTTAACATCCCAATTTGATGAAGCTGATAATACAGCGCAGCAAGCTATTTACTTAGGAGCTGCTATAATTTCAGGGGGTGCTAATAATTTACAAAACGTAAACCAAGCTAAATTTTTCCAAGGCGGAATATTTAGAAATTTATCCGCAGCACCTGTGGGTAATGTGGCAGGTAATGCTGTATTAAACGATTTAATAGATGTTACAGTACAAACTCCTGCTAATGAAGATATTTTACAATACAACTCTACTACACAGCAATTTCAGAATGTTCCATTAGCATCTGTTATTGGAGGAGATAGTGCTAAAGAAGCATTATATAATGTTATAGGTATTGGTGAAATTTATTATATGACACAATTATAAAAAACAACAAAAATTAAAAAATGGCTAACTCAATTACATTAAGTGCGGATATAATCAATGCTTTATCCGCTAAAATAACGGCAGGTACAGCGACTGCGGAAGAAATCGTTCTCTATACCACAGGATTGCAAAGACTGCAGGAAGGAAATGATTTTGAAGCTACAGTTATTGGTTTGTCTCAAAGCGCAGTTGATGCTATTGATGCGGCTAATAGTCAATTTGTAGCTGATGCTGCAACAGCGGTATCAAATTTCAGTACTTCTACTGGAACAGCGGTAACAGATTTTACAACAGCTTCTAATACCGCTATAACTGATATTAATACAGCAAGAACTAATTTAGAAACAGCGGCTACTGATTTAGCGAATGTTGTTTCAGGATTACCAACAACACAAGCTATTGAAGACGCAATTGATACAGGATTAAATTATGTACCGCCAAACCAAAGAATAGCGTTCTGGTTTGCACGTGGTGAAGCTGGAAACTACGCGATGTTTACCGCGTTCGATCATAACTTAGTTATGCAAGATGAAGCGCAGTATACAAACAAATGGTGGGGTAGTGGTTCTAATTACGCTGCAGGTAACGGTTATGGAGCTAGTAGCTCTCTTGTTGGAAGCGCTTATTCAAATACTGATGCGGGAACAAATAATTATTTTAATTTAAGAATGTCAAACACTGTTGATGCCTTAGGGGGACCTAATTTTGGTTTTTATGATCAATATAATGGTTATGGAAAAACAGGAATTAGATTTAATGACGGTGGAACCGCGAATCAAAAGTCGGAATTATGTCCAATTGTAAGCACATACGAGCAAGACGTTTTTCTATTTAGAGATGGCGACCAGTTTAAATTAACTACAGGTTACAATCCAGGAAAAGCATCCAACCATGACAGACACAGATTTAATCAAAACCCTTTATTGCAAATTGATGACGAACCACAAAGCATTCATGTTGGATACACAGGATTTTTATGGCCAAGTACTGGTACGACAGGAAAAGGGTTAGCTTGTTATAATGCTACAACTAATAAATTAGTTGCATTTGATGTTTCTACAACTCAAAATGATGCATTCCCTATAGTAGCTTCATTTGCTGGCACTAAAACACCAAGAAGATTAGCTTGGGGATTAGAGTCTTCAGGATACAAAGAAGATTATGATGCTACTGCAGATTTAACAGGTATGATTATTGGTACAAATGGAGTTGCTAATAAACCAGCTAGTACAGGTACTGAAGCAAATTATAGAGGAAAACCAGTATTATGTGATAATGATAATATTGTATTAGTTCAAGCAATTCATAATGGACCATTATATTTACAAAGATGGGTTCCTAATGGAACGAATGACAACTGGCTACAGGATTTTGATACTACTATAACTAGAAATGGTACTGTTTATAGTGCTGACAATACTGAAAACTCAAGTATTAGATTTGTAACAACTGTTGATGGAAGATATGTAATAATATTTACGCACTACTATTACTATGGAGGTGGTATGTGTGGATATATGGTTAGAGTATCAGACGGTAAAATATTAAAATTTACAGCTGGAACTAATCAGTACCAACAATTTATTGCGCCTTTCCACAAAAATAAAATATTCTTTTACGGTAGAAACTTTAATAGCAATAGAAACTACTTCCCAATGGATTTAGATTACATTTTTAGTTTAAATGCAGACGGAAGCGATATTTCAGCTTTATTTACCAATCAAGATCAAGACCCACAAACCTCAGCGTATTTAGGTCAAAGTAATGCCCTGGGTCATTCATTATACGGGAGTACTTCAGGTGCAGTTGTAGTAACGCATAAAATCAATCCATTAGAATTACAAAATTTAGTATAACATGAAAGTAGTAAAAGTAAATGGTACAATAATTACCGAAATTCATACATCAAGAAAAAAGAAAGATATTAAAATAATTTCTAAAGGCATAGAAGTTGATAGCGACTTTAAAGGCAAGGTGGGAATGTTTTATGATATAGACACTAAGGAATTAAGAAAAGCCACAATACAAGATAAAATGTCATCAGGTTTTTGCAAAGAAAACATTAGTAAAGGTGAATTAATATCTAAATTGACAGCTGATGAACTTACTGGTATTTTAACTAAAAAAGCATCAGATGTTGAAACTGAGGTTTATTGGTTACAAGGTGATACCGCTAATTTAGACCCAATGTTTCTAATAAAAAAGGAGCTTTTAACAGAAGAAAGATTAGAGGAGATATTAACAATTATAGATATAGATTAATATAATGCAATTATCAGATAAAGCAACTAAAGTATACGAAGAATATTTTAGTTCCGATATTGGTAGTTTGGAGTTTGAATATAAAATGCAAACTTCTGATTATAGTATTGGTTTCCAAGAATTAATAACTTATCCCAGCGTATTAGCTGAAATAAAGGCTTATGGTAGATACTCTGAATTAATAGGTACTTCTGGAACAGCTTATAATCTAATAACAGCATATGAAACCAGCGAGGATAATAAAAATGTGGAGCTTGCAGCTTATAATGCTATGTTTTCACATACTTCGCAAGATCAGTTTAATTCTTTTTATAATACAACCGCAGGAGCTTTGGGATTTGGGCTTTGTATAGACAACCCAAATACAGTTTATGATTTAGCAGGAAATGATACAGTAGTAACACATATTATAAATAATAGCGGGTCATTAGAAGCTTTACTAAATTCTACAGAAGCTATTAAAGCTTTTTCTGAAACTTCTTCTTCAGCCGCATTAATATTTGCAAATGTTGAAGCTAATAAAAAGTTTAAAGATAATATAATATTTACAACTAAATCTAATTTACCTGTAAATGCGGACGCAGCATCTTATGGCAAAATATATTATTTAAATAATAAATATATATTTTTTCAAAATAATATAATTTATTTCAGTGATGACGCAATAACTTGGTCAAACGCTACCATAAATTTAGAGCCACAAGATGATGATACTACAATATATTTTGATTATGATGCAACAACTGCATTATATGTCATGGCTATTGCGGCATCAGGTGATTATATATATAAAAGCACGGATTTAATAACTTGGGATCAAGTATTAATACCGCAAACCGGTACACCTGATGGTTTATGTTCATTTAATGACCAAATATATTTATCAATCGGGGGATATATATATAGAACAACTTCAGGAGGTGCAACTTGGTTTCAAGTTAGGTTTGGTTCAGGTGTAACATATAAATTGCAAAAATTTAAAGATAAACTTGTTACGTATTCTTCCGCTAATGCTTTAGATTTCGTAGACACTAATAATGCGTTTAATCTTTATCTGTCAAATGTTATCGCGGAAACTATAGATTATATATCAACATCGCCTGATTATATGTTTTTTGTAACAAAGGATACTGTTACAAATGCGCCAAATGTAAATAATTATATATATACATTAAACGGGTTAGATGCTGAGTCTATTGTTACTAAATATGAATTTGGGCTAGCTTCAGAAGATTATAATATTAAAAAGATATTATATGCAAATGGAATATATATAGCGCAAACTACAGATGGTTATATAGTTGGTACTGATGGTGTGAACTGGAGTATTAAAAGAAGAGACGAATCTTATATTTTAAACATATCAGCTATAAGTAATAAAGGTATTTTTGGATTTGTTACAGATACTAAATTTATAGCGTCAAATTATGATATACAGGTTGAAGGAACGGGTGTAACCACCACTACTACGACAACAATTCCGTCGGAGCCTAATCAATCATTAAGTGAATGTTTAGATGTATTATCGGAAGCAAGCATAGTTAACGATGGCGGCAATAAATTGCTATTAAACGCGCATTACGGCTATATTGCTAATAAAGAATATTTAGTAAATAATAAAAGCTATATTTTATTAAATGTGCCGCAAACAGAGCCTATAGCGGTATTAAACAAAAATATAGCTACAAAAGTGAAATATTTTGGCGATCCTACAAAAAGGTTTGCTAAAACAATTACCGGAACAGTAGCTGACGGAAGTTATTTCTTTTACTATGGCAATGTAAGAATAGTAATTGAAAATAATACAGTAAATGATAATTTTGGTAATGCAACAATATGGGGTTATAATACTGGCAATATAGGCGCTAATAATTTATTAACTTACCATGTAGCCGGAGAGTATGACACATCCGGTGATTCAGATACAGTAACAGTGGACAACACTGATATATTAATAAACACAGAAACTTGTTAAAATGGCACAACAAACTATAAATGTTGGAGTTAATCCAAACGATGGAGGCGGGGATACTTTAAGAGCAGCAATGCAAAAAGTTAACGCTAACTTCACAGAAACATACGGGAACGATTTCATTAATTCAGCTCAAATAGTAGAGAATGCAATTAATGAAAGAGAACTTAATATCGGTGCAGGAACATCAGGACAATCGTTAGCATCTGATGGAGCAGGAGGTTTTTACTGGGGTAATGTTATCACAGGTGACGTTCCTGTCGGAGTCTTACAAACAAGACTTGGCGAAATAGGTGCTACTACAATTGGTGTTGATGCTGCTGCTGATATAACTTTTAACGGGCAGATAACTGCTACAGGACAAAATGAAATTACATTTACTCACGCAACATTTGCGGGATTACCCGCAGCAGCGAGCAACGAGGGGCTAATTGCTTACGCGCAAGATACCGGTAAATTTTATTGGTCAGACGGTACCCAATGGGTAGCTGCGTTCGCATTAGCTTCAGACGTTAGGGATAATATAGAATATATAGGTTATGATACATCTGATTTTATTAGATTTGTTAATAACACAAAAATGGACTTCTACGTTAATAACGTATACAGAATGCGTTTAGATGATGGATTGGATTTAGATGGGGATATAAACGCAACAGGTGATGTTATAGCGTATTCTACAGTAACACTTTCGGATATAAATTTAAAGAAAGATGTTGAGACAATAAAAAATCCAATTGATAAAATAAATAAAATCAACGGTGTTACATATAAATGGAAGGATAGCGATAAAGAAGCGGCTGGTCTTATAGCTCAAGAAGTACAATCAATCTTACCACAATCAGTTATAAAAAGAACTGATTTTCATGGAGAAGAACAGCTTGCTTTAGACTATAACGCTGTAGTAGGATTGCTCGTAGAGGCTGTTAAAGATTTAGATAGCAGATTAAAAAAGTGTAACTGTAATTGTGTAAAAAAATAAACCATGGCATTAATAGGAACATATACAAAATATACAATGCAGCCCACTGAAGAATTAAGGGAGGTTGTTATAACATATCCTGAAGCAGATAAAATGGATGCATCTGATCCCAATATTGATAAAGCAGGAACAACAGAAACAATAATGGAGCCATTATATAATGAGGTCGCTGAGGATATTGATAACACTTATGTTAATATAAGAAACTATGCAATAGTGAAGCAGGAATCAGTAGATTATGATTATACAGATCCCGAAAATCCAATAGCTTTAGGATTAAATAAGTCATGGTATGTTAATGTAAATTTTGCTGTTTATGAAAGTTTAGAAGCTAAAGAATTAGACCCCGCTAATGTTTTAGATTACGGGGACAGGTCTTTTGATTTACCTCCCGGTGATAGAAATATTATGCAATGGGCATATGAAAAATTAAAAAACGAAAAAGGTTTTAGTAAACTACAAAACGATTTATAAAAAATGGCATTACAGACATCAGGACCAATCGCTTTATTTTTAGAAATTAGAGCAGAAGAAATTGTAAAAACACCAAGCTTATCTGCAACTGACTTCGGACTTAGAGAGGTTTCGGCAGCTGCTGGTTTTACTGAACCGGATTTGATGTCAGAATTTTATGGATATTCATCTGTTACACCTATTGTATGGACTAGTATCCCATCAGAAATTAGTAAAAATGATACTAGCATAAATGTAAGACAAGCTGCTAACACGTATGACCAAGGAAATGGTACTATAACCTCTAAGGGTTTTTATTATGGAACAAGTACCAATATAAATAGTGCAACTAAAGTACAAGTTAACACATCAAACAATACAGCTGAATTTACAAGAAATTTTACAGGGCTAAATGGCGGTACTACTTATAGATTTTGGGCTTACGCTATTAATGATGTTGGAGAAACAGTGAGTGGTAGAAGAGATATAACTACCTTACCAACAATTCCAGTGTCAACCGTAGGTAGCTGGAGTGGGGGTATATATGCTAATGGTAATCCTTGGTCGAATAATGCTAATTATGCGGGGTATCTTAACGCATGGGGTAATGCTACATCTAATTCCTGCTACCAGCACCCCTATTATGGCTTAACCTGCCCTGATTCTAAATCTATAGGTATAAGTGTACTCTGGCAATTTGCTGGAAACCTTAATTATGTATCAACTTTTTATAGTAGAAGAGCTAATAATACAACTACTACCAATAGAAGAAATTTGCAGTTTTATGCTTGGTGTGGGGGAGATATATACGGAGGTGGAAGCGCAACTTCTTGGCAGCCGTATCACTTAAGGGGTAATAATTCGTATATAAGCAACATGAATAGCCAGAGCACTTACTACAATGGTAGCGGGTGTGGTAATAGTTTTAGAGATTACGGTGATGGATATAATAATGACGCGGGTTCTTGTATATATCACGGTAGTATTAATTATTATGATATTGATTGGTATATGCAAGGGGGCGGTAGCACCGCAAATGTTTCAAATTTTGGAAGAGTAATTCAAGAATTTAGTTCCTCTAGTGGCGTATATTATACGCAATAATATTATATTAAAAAAATAAATTAAATTAAATGAAAAAAATATACTGGGGCACAACTATGTGTGAGTTAGGCCCTCCTAAATTAATAGAGCCTACATTAACTAATTTAAAAAAAGATTTAAATAGCGATAATTATTATTTTGATAAAACCGAGCCGATTAAATTAAACGGTTGGTTAACCTGCCCTGCGGCAACAGGAATATTAAATAATATATATGTTTTTAGGTCAGGAATTGAAATTAAAATAAAATTTAATCCAGATGAAACTTTAACAATTCAATTTCCAGGCGCTAAAAATAAATTACTATCAAAAGGAGGCAATACAGGAATGTATCACCAAATAGCGGAAGAAATTAGAAGAAAAACAGTTGTTATTAGAAATAAAAAAACAAAATTTGTAACAATTGATATGAATGGGTATTTTTTTTCAGAAGATGATATATTTGTTGAACAGCACCACCCCTGGCTTGAAAATACAGATGTTTCAAGAAATACTTCTTCTGTAATAGGCGGATTTTATATAAATAAATGGTTTAGGCCAATTCAGCCAACATTTATAATGCATAATAATGAGTTGCATATAAAACCTGGGGACGCTTTATATTATGTAAAATTTCCCGCAAATGAAAAATATAAATTAATAGAGTTTACTGTAAATAAAAAAATTGTAGATCATTCATCTTTTGGGACAGTTTTTAAATTTTTAAAAGCCCATAGCACTATGGATTTTTTATATAATTTATTTATAGGAAAAAAATTAAACAAAACTTTATTAAAAGAAATTAAAAAAAATATAATATAATAATGAATTTAATTAGAAAAATAAGTATAGGCACGGATTATAAAGATAATGCAATGCACTATGCTGTGGGGCAAGAAGTTTATGGTGGACACAAAATTTCTGATATATTAGAAGAAACAGAAAAATATTGTATTTATATTAAAAAAAATAATGAAATATTACTTTGGAAATCTTTTAATAAAAATATGGGAATAAGTGTAGAATATAATTTAGATTATGAATAGCCCATATTCGCTTATTGTAACACCAAAAGAAAACCGCTATAAAAATACCAAAAAAGTATCCAATAAAAACTTAATCCTAAACACATCAATTAGTGACCATAGGTATGTAAGTAAAGAGGCGATAGTAAAAGCTCTTCCTGGTGCACTTAAAACACCTCTACGCGAGTCTGATGAATTGATGATACACCATAATATATTTAGAAGATATTATGATGCTCATGGAGTAGAAAAAAATAGTGGTAATTATTTCAAAGATGATATGTACTTTTGTTATTTAGATCAAGTATATATGTACAAAAGAAATAATGATTGGACAGCGATGCCGGGGTATTGTTTTGTAAACCCAATTGAAGCAGATGATAAATGGGAAATAAAAGAAGAACCGTTGAAAGGTATTGTAGTTTATACAGATGGATCAGATTTTGTAACTAAAGGTGAACTTATTGGTTTTACACCTTATTCAGAATTTGAATTTGTAGTTGATAGCAAAAGGTTATATAGAATAAAATTAAATGATATTTCAATAAAGTATGAACACAAAGGAACAGAAAAACTCTATAATCCAAGCTGGTTATAAAGCCGTAAAAGAATTAATCAAAGTCGCGGAAGAAGAAATTATTGTAGAGGACGCGGCAGATGAGTTAGCGGCTGATAGATTAAAAAATGCAGCAGCCACAAAAAAGCTAGCTATATTCGATGCTTTTGAAATATTAAATAGAATTGAGCACGAAAAAGCAATGCTCGATAATAAACCGATAGAAGATAAGAAAGAAGCTTTTAGCGGTTTTGCAGAAAAAAGGTCTAGATAATGAGTTATCAACAAACTTTATATAAAATTGTTGAACCAATAAAACGAACAACAATACAT